>VFQR01000066.1_pt1 | contig 260756 bp, 241 predicted proteins | sample 3512321 | NCBI WGS metagenome assembly VFQR01 (sample SAMN10412374, study PRJNA504923) | tailings metagenome | isolation source: Relicate 3 Philex TSF1 revegetated site | place: Philippines: Tuba, Benguet | collected 2017-08-29 | reverse complement strand
TGGAATCCGGCAGCGCAAGAAGTCGGCTTCATCGGCAACTGGGTTATGAACCCAGAATCCGACAAGTACCCCATGATCAGTCTGGGCACCAGCAGCGACCGGATTGGTACGCCGCCGGGGCCGCATGCCTACTACGTCACGTTCGCCAAGGGCTTTGCCGAATACAAAATGGCGCCCTATTTCTCGATCAACTATTCGGAGTACGACAAGAAGATCAACTTCCCGTTCGGCGTGAACTACGGAATCGCGACCGGATGGACGACCCTGTTTATGAACGACGGTCGCAAGAGCCATCTCTTGCTGACGCATTCAAAGGACAACTGGAGCGTGTCGCTGATGTGGATCTGGTTCAAGCATCCAGGCATCAGCTTCAGCATTGGGTTCTAAAGGAATGTCTGTCTCGCAGAGTCTGCAAAGCGGCAAAGAACGCAGCTGGGCTGAGGAAAGTCTTTGCGAGAAAGAGACATCTGACAACAAATCTTAGGAGACAAGAAACATCATGATCGCACTCACCGCGCTTACATTCGCTCTGCTCGTTCAGGACAAACCCCAAGATATCGCCAAGAAAGACCTGCCGAAGATGGCCGAGTGTGTGATCTGCAATGCGGGCGGCGAAACTCACGGGCAGGAAAAGCCCGCCGCTGGAGTGATGTACAAGGGCAAGGCCTACTACTTCTGCAACGCCAAGGAGATCGAGACCTTCAAGAAGAATCCCGATTTCTACATGCCGCTGGAGCTCCCCATGCCCTTGCCGGAGCTGAGGCTCACCGATACCGCAGGCAAGAAATGGGACGCGGAGACCTTCAAGGGAAAGGTCGTTTTGCTCGACTACTGGGCAACCTGGTGCAAGCCTTGCCTCGCGCTAAAACCCAAGCTCGATAAAATTCGAGATGCCTACAAGGAGAAGGGATTTGAGATGCTTTCCGTAAGCATCGACGAGAAGAAGGCCGACTTCGATAAGTTCTTCCTAAAGGCTAAATGGGACAACCCTGTGGCACTGGACACCAACCAAAGCTGGGCGCATTTCCGCATCGTCAGCATCCCGTTCCTGGCACTGGTGAAAGATGGCAAAGTGATCGAAGTCTTCAAGGGAAGCATCGACAGCAAGAAAGTGGAATCTGCCGTGAAAGCCTCCGTTCAGGGATAGGAAGGATTGCGCCCGGGCGTCCGACGGCTCCCTCGGTACAATCCTCTCCATGATTAAGCTTTCCGGCCAACCGCTGACCCTCGAACAGATCGAGGCGGTCGCGTTTGGCAAGCAGCAGGTCAGCGTCGATCCTGCCGCGATTCCGAACATCGAAAAAGCGCGCGCCCTCGTCGAAAAGATCGTTGCCGAGGACGCCGTCGTTTACGGCATCAGCACCGGATTCGGCAAGCTCTCCGATGTTCAAATCCCTCACTCGGAGCTGAAAGAGCTTCAGCTCAACCTCGTTCGCAGCCACGCCTGCGGTGTGGGCAACCCGCTCTCTATCCCTGAAGTTCGGGTGATGCTCCTGCTCCGCGCAAACGTCCTTGCCAAAGGCTTCAGCGGCGCGAGACTGAGTGTGCTGGAAACACTCCTGCAGATGCTTGCGAAGGGTGTGCACCCGGTCATCCCCGAGAAGGGCAGCGTCGGGGCATCCGGCGACCTCGCGCCTTTAGCGCACCTTGCCCTGGTGCTCATCGGTGAGGGGGAAGCGTTCTATAACGGCGCACGCATTCCCGGCGGCGAGGCTATGCGCAAAGCAGGCATCCCCACCGTCGAACTCGAAGCAAAGGAAGGCCTGGCGCTGCTCAACGGTACGCAGGCCATTTGTGCGGTCGGTGGGCTTGCGCTGGTGCGTGCACACCGACTGGTCCACGCCGCCGACGTCGTTGGCGCGATGACCCTTGAAGCATTGCTTGGTACGCCTGTGGCCTTTGACCCCCGCATCCACCAAGCCCGTCCGCATTCGGGGCAGATGGAATCGGCGCGGCACCTCTTGTCCCTCCTCGAAGATTCAGAAATCCGCATGTCGCACATCGAGAACGACCCGCGCGTGCAGGATGCATACAGCCTGCGCTGCATGCCGCAGGTGCATGGGGCAGTGCGCGATGCCGTCAACCATGTGCGCGGGCAGATCGAAACTGAAAGCGGCTCCGCGACGGACAATCCGCTCGTCTTCGCCAACGAAGGCGATGTCATCAGCGGAGGCAACTTCCACGGCGCGCCGCTTGCGCTTGCGTTGGACTACGCCAGCATTGCGGTCACCGATCTTGCCAGTATCTCTGAGCGCCGTATCGACCGCATGGTCAACCCTGACCTCAACGAGCACCTTCCCGCCTTTCTCACCGCTCATCCAGGCACCAGCTCGGGCTTCATGATTCCCCACGTGACAGCTGTGGCTCTGCTCAACGAGTGCAAGGTTCTTGCCCACCCCAGCAGCGTGGACAATGCCCCAACCTCAGCCGGCAAAGAAGACCATGTTTCCATGGGCATGACGGGGGCGCTCAAGCTTCGGCAAGTGGTTACCAACGCGGAGCATGTTATGGCGATCGAGATGCTGTGTGCCGCCGAAGGATTGGAGTATCGCAAGCCGCTCAAACCCGGCAAAGGCGCATTGAAGGCGTATGAAACCGTGCGCAAGCATGTACCGAGGTTGGAGAAAGACCGCGCAATGAGCGGAGACATCGAACGGATCGCGCAAGCCATCCGCGACGGCGAGTTCGGTGGATTTTAGGCGAACCCCTAAAACGGCAGCTTTGTGAAGCCGTAGTTATATGCTGCTTCGTTAAGATACTTCAGCTCAAAGTCCGGCTTTCGCACACCCGACCACACAGGAGAAACATCCCGGCCCAGGCTTGCCCAGCAATAGCCCGAATACCCGCCGAAGGAAGGAATCACCGCAAAGTACGAACCCACCTTCTCGAACACCTTGCCATACATCTCCTGAATGCCTTCCAGCGAGTACGGGCAGAAAACGAGGTTATCGGCCTGCGTAATGACAATGCCGCCCGGCTTCAGCAATCTCCGCAGATCCTGGTAGAACTCTTCCGTGAACAGCATCTCGCTCAGCGACTGATCTTCCTCTTCATAGACATCCGTGCTGTCCATCACGATCAGATCGTACGGCTCGGTCGCATCCTTCACAAACTTGAATGCATCGGCAATCTGAAGGTTGACTCGGGGGTCGTCCAACGCACCCGCGCTAAGCGAAGGCCACACTGAGGTCGATGCCTTGACCACCTCTTCGTCGATCTCCACCATATCCACACGCTCAATGCTCCGATGCTTGACGATCTCGCGCACCACGGCGCCATCGCCCCCGCCCACAACCAAAGCCCGCGTCGGGTTCTCCAGGTTCAAAAGTGGAATCTGCACCAGGGCTTCGTGATACACATGTTCGTCCAGCTCGGTCAGCTGGATATGTCCATCCAGCATGAGCACTTTGCCAAAACACTGCGTTTGATAGATATCAATGGTCTGAAAAGGCGTCACTTTATGCAGAAGATGCTCTTCGATGAGCACCGATTGCATAAACTTGTCACTGCGGATAGGAAACGTCAGATGGTTCTTTTCAGCCATGGGAAGGGCCGGAGTGTACCTTTGGGCTTGCCCAGGAACCGACAGACGGACCCATCCGGTAAGGAGTATCTATGAATTCCTTCGTAGTTCTTGCCGCGCTCACAACGATGATGCCGACGGCGTATACATCTCCCATCGCTGGGTCTCCGGCAATGGTCGCCCCGTCGCCCATTCAGCAAGCCCCCGCGTTCAACCCCGAAGATGCTTGGAACAAGACGCGCAATGCGATCAGCTCGCGCTATTACGACAAGGACAAGCAGAAGGAAAGAATGAATGCCCTTCTGGACAAGTACGCAACTCCAGCAAAGGCCGCCAAGACGCCTGAGGAATTCCGCGATGTCGTTCTCGCAATGATCAAGGACTTCGGGGATTCCCACTTCGATTTCATGACGAAGGAGGACCAGGGCTTCTACATGATGAGAAACCTCATCAATCCCAACGCTGACCCGATGCCGAACATCGGCGTGTGGTTCAAGAAGCTGAATGGAAAGTTCGTTGCCCAGATGGTGCTCAACGACTTCCCCGGGGCCGAAGCGGGCATTCAAAAGGGAGATGTCTTCAAGAGCGTCAACGGCAAGCCGTTTTCACCCGTCAGCTCCATGCGCGACTTCGTGGACAAGAAGGCCAGCTTCACGATCGTGCGAAACGGTCAGGAAATGACCAAGGAGATCGATGTCGAGTCCACACGGCCGGTTGACATGTTCCTCAATGCAAGCCGAAGAAGCATCAAGACCATCGAATACAACGGCAAGAAGTACGGCTATATCCACATGTGGACGCTGTTGCCGAGGCAAGACCACAAGGATGTCATGAACTCCGCCATCAGCCGAAACATGAACACCGACGGATTCATTCTTGATATCCGCGACGGCTTCGGCGGACGCCCTGAAGGCTTCTCCGATCTTTTCTATCTGCCGCCCGTCGAGCTTCAGTGGAGCGGTGGAGTCATGAACCAGACGCAAAAGATCGGCTACGGAAAGCCTCTGATGGTACTTATCAACGAGGGCTCGCGCAGCGCTAAAGAGGTTCTCGCCCAGATCCTTAAAACGACCAAGCGCGGAACGCTGATCGGCAAGACGACTGCTGGGCACGTGCTCGGCACCTCACCCATGCCCATCGACGATTGGGCGGTCATCGAGATCCCGATGGTCGACTTGATCGTTGACGGCGTGCGGCTTGAGGGTGTAGGGGCAACCCCGAACATCGTCGTCGATCCAGAGATAGATGCACAGGGCAATGATCTCGTGATCAAGAAAGCTCTGGAAACCCTTGCGGCTGGAAAGTAAGCCGAAGAAGCCGCGCAGATTCAAGCTTGCGCGGCTTCTTCACTCTTTCAAAAGCTCACAAAAGTCGCGGCCTCTTTCTGCTTCATGAGCACGCTGATTTCAACGGTCACTTCATCAGGAATCGCACCGTTTGCCAATCCCCAGCTCATTCCAAACTCGCTGCGTTTGATGACAGCCGTTCCCTGAAACCCGAACATGGGCAATCGGGACTGCGTGTCGACCCTCTTCCCCACCACCTTGAATGGAAAGCTGATCTCCTTTGTCACGCCGCGCATCGTAAAGTCACCGGTAACAGTCAGCTTGTCGCCATCCTTGCTCACCTTCTTGCTGACAAACCGAAAGGTCGGATTCTTCTCGGCATCGAAGAAATCCGGGCTTTGCAGATGCTTGTCTCTGCCAGAGCTCCCCGTCAGCACGCTGGATGGCTGGATCTCCGCAGTCACGGTGGACTTGGTGATGTCAGCCTCGTCATAGGTCATCTCCACTTTGAACTCTGTGAACATCCCTTTGATCTGCGAGAGCCCTCCCGCATAGCCCACGCTGAACACCACCGAAGAATGGACCTTGTCTGCCTGCAGGCTGGCACTGCCCTGCATCGCATGCATCCCCAAAGCCCCTGCAAGGGGCAACAGCCAAATCGCTTTTCTCATCGTTCGCCTCTGATACGGCATTGTACGCCAGGTTTGCCACACCCAGAATTCGAGAACGAAGCCCTTCCTCAGCCCAATGAAATTGCGCAATATCGCACAAGAGCCAATGACAAGCTTACTGGGCCAAGTTCAAAGTCAGGTCCCCGCATCCTTGCCTGGAAATTTGAATAACAAGAACTGCTTTCTGGAGGCCGACAACTAAGAATGCACACGGGCTATAGCTGGGAAAGTCAGGCAGGCATGAGACATAAGAGCCGACGCGGACTTTAGGAGCTATCGATTGGGGGAAATATCAGACGATGTGCTTGGGACCAGGCCTTTCTACGCCTGCGTTTTGTCGCTTCTCCCAGTTGCCGGCTCGGCTGCAGGGTAACTATGAAGTGGCTATCAAACCTCAAAATCGGACGCAAGCTGGCCTTTGGCTTCGGCGTCGGCATCGCTCTCACCCTCATTGTGGGAGCCATCAGCATCAACAGTGTCTCGCGGCTGGGAGGACTCGTCACCAAATTCTCGGATGAAGTCGAACTCTCAATGACCGCTGGAGACCTCAATACACATATTCTTCAGTATGTTCGCGCTGAAAAGAACCACTTGCTGTCTACCGATGGCGGTGAAATGAAGAAGCATGAAGCAAGCGCTACAAAGTTCAAAGAATTCATCCAGAAAGATTTGACTGATATCAAGCCTTTCATCTATTCGGAGAAGGGCAAGGCTTATCTTGCAACTATAGAACAAGGGGTACCGGAATACTTTGCGAACTTTGATCGCGTCGTAGCATTGTCGCGAGCAGGCAAGAAAGACGAAGCTCAGAAGCTCTCCCGAACGGTCGGACGCCCGATCCTCGACCGCATCGACGAGGCCACCGACACGTTCTTATCCTTCAAGCTGGAGCAGGGCAAGAAAGAACGGACCAGCGCTTATGCAACGGTTTCATCCTCCCGTGCGACGATCATCGGCTTGCTGATTGCTGTTATCACGCTGTCGGTTCTCGCCGGGCTGGGCATCACCCGAATGATCACGGCACCCCTGAAGCAGATTTCAACAGCAGCGCGCGGCCTCGCCGTAGGCGACATCAACCAAGAAATCACGGTTAACACCAAGGATGAGCTTGGCGACCTCGCCGGAGACTTCGGACAACTGATCGACCACCAGCGCGAGATGTCGCGCATCGCCATGCTCGCAGCAGAAGGCGATTTGAGCGAGAACATCACCGCAAAGTCGGAGAATGATGTTCTGGGCAATGCATTTGCTACGATGATCACCTCACAGCGAGAGATGGCAGGCGTCGCCCAAACCGTAGCCGAAGGCGATCTTTCCGCCACCGTCAAGCCCAAGTCTGAGCGAGACGTTCTTGGCAATGCGTTTGCAAAGATGATCTCCAACCTGCGCCAGCTGTTGCGACAAGCCTCCGCTGCAACCCAGGAAGTCGCCAACTCCAGCGAGACGCTGAGCGCTGCTTCCACGCAGTCCAGCGCTTCCGCTGAAGAGATCGCACAGACCATTCAGCAGATCGCGACGGCTTCGACGGAATCCGCCGAAACCAGCGGTCAAATCGCTCGCGGAAGCGAGCAGCTTGCCGCTGGCGCAACTGCCGCAAGCGACGCCATGGAGAAGCTGGAAAGCGCCATCCTTGAAGTGCAAGACGCCAGCAACGAGCAGCAGCTCGCGACGGCAAGGGCTAACGAAACCGCCAGCGAAGGCGGCAAGGCCGTTCAGCTCACGATCTCCAGCATGGAGAAGATCTCCCAGCAGGTCGCTCAGTCCGAAAAGGCTGTCCGCGACCTTGGCGAGAAGCAAGCCCAGATCGGAGCGATCGTCCAGGCAATCGATGAGATCGCCGAGCAGACCAACCTTCTGGCTCTGAACGCCGCTATCGAGGCCGCAAGAGCCGGAGAGCACGGACGCGGCTTTGCCGTCGTTGCCGAAGAGGTCCGCAAGCTTGCCGAGCGATCCAGCGCAAGCACCAAGGAGATCGCCGACCTGATCATGACCATCCGCGAAGGCGTGGATCAGGCCATCGTCTCCATGACCGCCAGCGCAGAACAGGTCCAGCAGGGCACTCAAGCCAGCGACGCTGCCAAGGCTGCTCTTGTCGAGATTCTGGAAGGCATTGCCAATGTCCAGACGCTCGCTCAGAAGAACGGCAAGCTGGTCGAGAGCATTGGGCTGAGTACACGCACGGTCGTGGAAGCCATCGCCAATGTGGCTTCGGTCAGCGAAGAGACTGCCGCCGGTGCCGAAGAGATGAGCGCATCTGCCGAAGAGGCCGCCGCCGCCACAGAACAGGCATCGGCTGCCGTCCAAGAGCAGGTCGCCAGCATCACGGAGGTTAGCCGCATGTCGGCCGATCTCAAGGCCACGGCTCAATCGCTTGAGTCGCTCATTTCGCGCTTCAAGCTGGAGCGCAGCGAGCCGACACGAAACTACACCGAAGATCAATATCAGATCGCGGCATAAGTTTCCGAAGAATCGGATGGGGGCGCATTGCTAAATGCGCCCTTTGATTTTTGAAGTACGCTGAACCAATGCTGTTCATGGTTGTCGAGCGTTTCAGGAGCGGCGATCCTGCCGAAGTCGGCCAGCGGTTTAGAGAGAAAGGACGCATGATGCCGGAAGGCGTGGTCTACCACGCAAGCTGGATGGAAGAATCAGGCAAACGGTGTTACCAGATCATGGAAGCCGCTGATGCGGAGATGCTGAAAGGCTGGACCGACAACTGGGATGATCTCGTGGAGTTTGAAGTGGTGCCGGTGATGACTTCAGCCGAGTATTGGGAAACGCGACGCTCCAGCCCATGACAGACTGTTGCATTCTGCAACAGTCAAGATTCAGATCGTTGCAATACGCAACGATAAGGAAATTCTGCACAGGGTTCGGCTTCCCCAAAGTCCCCCCAACTGACAGGCGATTGAGATTCCTCAAGATTTCTGCCATAATAATCCTTCGTCGGAGGACATCCAAGTTTGATTTACGTTTCCGTTAACAACAACGAATCGATCGACTCGGCTTTGAAGCGGTTTAACCAGAAGCTTCAGCAGAGCGGTCTGTTGCGCGAGCTCAAGGAGCATGCGCACTACGAGAAGCCCAGCGAAAAGCGGCGACGACAGCGACGCCGACGTGCTTCGCGCAGCTAAATCCCTGTTACAATTGGACGTAAGTCCAATGGATATACACCAAGGCTTCAGTAACGATTTGCAGACATCTCGGACAGCGGCATCGCCCGTCCGGGATGTTCGTGCTTTGCCAACCGCTGTTTTCAGCATGGCTGATCCGTTTCTTATTTAGGCGCTTCAGCACCTCCTATGGAACCTCCCAGTCGTTACCGAATCCAGATCACCAATACCTCCGGCAGACGGACGGTTCTTAAGCCGTTGCGGCTGGGTATCGAGACGGCTTTGACTGCCCATCGAATGCCTGCGGGCGAGGTCAGCGTCCTCATCTGCGACAATGCGCACATCCGGCTTCTGAATGAATCCTACCGAGGCATCGACGAACCTACCGATGTCCTCACCTTCCCGCCCACAGACATGCCCGGCAGCGAGGACTTTTTGGGCGACATTGCGATCTCGAGGGACTACGCGGAAGAGCAGTCAGCGCGGCGTGGCGTGCCGCTTGCCGTCGAGCTAGCGTATCTGGGCATTCATGGCGCTTTGCATCTCGCTGGGTTTGACGATGAGAACGAGCGTGATCGCGCAGCCATGATGGCGGAGATGCACAAGATTGGCCTTCAGGCTGGACTGCCCGAAGAGAAGGAGTGGGCTTCTGTGCTCCATGAAGTCGCGGGAGGCAAGGCATGAGCAAGCCGCAAAAGACCGATCTGCTCGGACCGTTCCAAGTCGCCTTGCGCGGCCTGGTCTATACGTTCCGCACTCAGCGGCACATGCGCTTTCACGTTTACATGGTGGTTGCCGTCATCATCATGGGCGTCTTCTTCGGATTCCGACTGCGCGAGATGATGGTGCTTCTGTTCACGATCACGCTGGTCTTGGTCGCAGAGATGTTCAACAGCGCGATCGAGGCGACCGTCGACCTTGTGCAGCCCAGCTATCACCCCCTTGCACGGTTTGCGAAGGATATCGCTGCAGGCGCAGTGATGATTACCACCACCATCGCACTGGTGATCGGCTCGCTGATTCTTCTCGGCGAAAACCGATGGGAATCCATTAAGATCAATCTTTCTTCCGATTCGCTTGGCCTGCCCACAACTCTGCGTATTATCCTGGGCAGCGTTGTCGTATTCATGATCGTTGTCATCGGCAAGGGCTTGGGACAGAAAGGGCAGGTTTTGAAAGGGGGAATGGTCAGTGGTCACGCGGCGTTTGGCTTCTTCTTGGCCATGGCCATCATGTTCAGCACAGAGAGCTTTCTCGCCTCTGGGCTCGCCATCGTTTTGGCTGCGATTATCGCCCAAAGCCGCTATGAAGCCAAGATTCACTCGATGTTTGAATTGGCCCTCGGCGCCACTGTTGGTGTCGTGGTGGGCCTAATCTTCTTTGGATTGGTGCCGAAATGATAGGAGGAACTCGGCAAAACCAACCGACGTGCCATTCGCGCATCCGTGCAGGATACGCCCTTGTGCCGTGCAAGTCCGGCGAAGAGCTTGCAGACTATGAAAGAACCTAGGGAACGAAACCGGCGACGGCAGTTTAGCCAACGCCGATTCGACAAGGGCCTGGCTCTCACGCTGGGCATCGGACTCATCGCTATCTGGACGATGGGAGGACGCGGAGCCGCTGACGGCGTTCAGCAGGCATCTGTCGTTGCGGGAATGGACGGCTCGGTTGGACCAACGATTGGGCTTCTTCTCCTTCTCATGCTCCTCAACGCGCTGTTTGTCGCAGCAGAGTCAGCTTTAGACATCCTGCGTCCGGTTCATGTGCGCCTCACTAAAGATTCCAGCGAGGCCAAAGCTCAGCGGCTGCAGGAGCTGATCGACGATCAGGAAGCGTACTTGGCGCGCTGTTCCCTGGGCAATCAGGTGATCCGTCTGATCATCGTCTTCGTTGCGCTGATCATGGCTCCGGACGTTCTCAGCCTGATGAGCGACCGATTGGGATGGGCGGAGAATTACGCCAACCTCCTTTGGAGCGCCGCTATTCTAATGCTCCCGGTCGGGTTGGTTCATGTGATCGTCGCCGAACTGATCCCCAAGAGCTTTGCGGAAACGCGCCCGATCATCGTTCTCAATCTGCTCTATCGATTCATCAAGTACCCGGCAGCGGTCTTTGCCATTCCCGCATTTCTCATCACGGGTGCGGCCCAGCTGATCACGAATCGCTTTGGGGGCAAGGCAAGCTTCAACGTTCCGAATGCTGCCGAAGAAGAGATCAAAACGATTGTGGAGTCCGCCGAAGAGACGGGTGAAATCGAATCCGACGAGCGTGAGCTTCTGCACTCGGTTTTTGAGTTTACGGACACGGTTGCCCGCGAGATCATGACCCCTCGCGTGGACCTTGATGCCATGCCAATCGACAGCGATCCGAACGAGGTTGTGAAGGTCATCCAGGACACCGGTCACTCCCGTATTCCCCTCTACGAAGAGACGGACGACCAGATTGTCGGCATTATCCACGCGAAGGACCTGTTCCTTGCCAGCGCAAACGGAAAGAAGGTCAATCTTCGCAGCCTCATGCGCCCTGCGCTCTTCGTGCCGGAGAACAAGAAACTGTATGAACTGCTCAAGGAGATGCGCCACAGCCGCAGCCAGATGGCGGTAATTCAGGACGAATTCGGCGGCACGGCGGGCATCGTCACCATCGAGGATATCGTTGAAGAACTGGTCGGAGATATCGTGGACGAATACGATGTCGAAACGCCCGATGTCATGGAGGTCGAAGGCGGCTGGCTGGTCAATGGCAAAGCGCACATGGACGACGTGGCCCACGCTATACAAGCCGAGCTGGAGAGCGAAGAGTTCGACACGATCGGCGGCTACGTTTTCGGCCTATTCGGCAGACAGCCGACCCAGGACGAAACCATCGTCGCGAACGGCTTGAAGTTCGCCGTCGCAGAAACCGATGGACGGCGCATCATGCAGCTGAAGGTGGAACGCTGTGAGGAAGAGCCGGAAGAAGCCGTTATCGACGGTTAGCCGTTGACTTCCGGTCGGCCATAAAACCGCAGGTTGATCAGCAGGCAGGCGATGTCGATCAAGACCAGCAAGATCGCGATCCCAGAGATCGCGATCTTTGCTTTTTTGGGGTCGAGCCTCTCCAACAATCGCGTGGCGCCTGCTGCAAACAGAAGACTCAGCGGAGCCAGCGCCGGGAAAAGCAGACGGCCTTGCGGCTGGGTGAAGGTGAGGTTGTAATAGAAAAGCCCGGCTACCGTTAAGATCACCCAAGCCCCTGCAAACCACCACGCGCTTTTCATCGCCCACTCCTTCATCGCCTTCCAAGACGCTCCTAAGCCTGTGAACAGTAGGAGCGCGAGCGGGAGTATAAGTGCGAGTGAAACGGTGACATTCATCCAGCCGAAGTGGGCAAAGAACGTGCGGGCTGTGACCTTCTCGAAAGAACCCATGAAATAGCGGTCGGTGATGCTCTTCGGGTGCACGAGATCGGTCAGCGTCTCTCGCTCCATACGATTGCCCAAAAGCTCGTGATAGAGGATGATGTTGCGCGCAAAGAGCCACCCTGCTACCAGCAGAAACGCCACACCGAATGCGGCTCCTGCGATCCATCGCGCCTTTGCCCCAGCTTCTTTGTTGCGCATGGGGTGGATGGCGATCCACAGAAGGGCGGGAGGAATGATGACCAAATTTGATTTCTTCGCCAGCAACGCCATCCCTACCCAAAAGCCTGCCCACGCCCAGCTTTGCCAGGTCTGCTTCTCAATTCCAGCCCGGACCAGCATGTAGAGCGATACGGCACCCAGACAGGCGGTCAGCGAATCGTTGGAGATAGAGCCTGAAACAAACTGATATTGCGGCAGAGTGGCGATGAACGCGCCTGCAAAAAGCGCATACTGCTTGCCGATAAGCATCCGAGCGGCTAGTGCGGCAAACAGCGCGCACAGCGCAGCATAGAACGCATTCTGGATGCGCAAGGCATAGAAAACTGCCTTTGTTGAAGGAGGATCGAAGCGAATCTGCGAGGTTACGAACCGAGGAGCATCGTCGCGTTCGTAGGCGTGGGGATTTTCAGGGATGTCATAGGTCAGTCCGTCAGCGTGAATCACTTTCAGCAGTGACGCGGAGAAGAGGTAGTAAAGGGGGTGATGGTGACCCTGGGCGATCCTCCGCGGCCCGTCATCCTTATACTGGTTCGGGAGCGATGCATTATCCGCAACGTACTCCACATATCGCAGATGCTCCGGCTCGTCGGGAGACTCGAATGGCGGGTTCGTCAGCGCAAAAGCCATGCTGAACAGAAAAGCGCAAAGGGCAATGCCCCACAGAATGAGCCGCTCTTTGCGTTCCATGCGCCTATTCTGTCCGTTCAGCGATTGAATGTGCTCTCTTTGCTTTTTAATCCCACTCGCGCTGAGGACGATTATCGGGCCCCATGCATTTCTAATACTTTTCGTCTTGATACTTCCAAACAATGAGCGCAATGCCAGGAAGGGCAACAAGGAGCAATCAGGGAGAGATCACAATTCCCAACCAGATGGCAATCAGAATGAGCCCGATCCCCATCGGATAGCGACCAGAAGCAAATAGGCAAAGCAGATCGATGACTTGGAAAACCCACATCTGTCATGCCCGCTACGGTTTCAGCCCTGAGTGCGTTTCATCCTGGATTGAAAGGGCCTATGATCGCTGATCGCCGATAGCTGATCTCGTCTCCAAAACACTGTCCCAACTTTTTGGTCGCCGTTTCAAAAAGACCGTCGTATACTATTTCGTATGGCTTCGCCTGTACAGATCGATCCGGAAATTTTGGCCGGTACTCCGGTCTTCGCGGACACGAAAGTGCCCGTTCAGGCTCTGCTCGCCTATATCGAGAGTGGGGAGACTCTGAACGACTTTCTGGACGATTTTCCGTCCGTAAGCCGCGACACAGCCATTACGTTCCTGGAGTCCGCAAAGATGGCTCTTGTTGAAAAGAGTCTGCCGCTGGTGTGAGCCTGCCTTTTGGCGCCGCCTAAAGCACGATGTCTGGTATCAGATATCGATTCCTATGACCATAACCGAAACTCCACGCTTGACCATTCGAACCTATACGCTTGAGGATGTCGAGGATTGTTTTGATATCTACAGCCGAAAGGAGGTTGCCGAATGGCTGCACGCAGAACCGACTCCCAATCTGGATGTTCAGAGGGAATACCTCTCCAATCGCATCGCAACGTACCAAGACAAGTACAACTCAGAGCTCGGCTTTTATGCGATGGAGCTTAAGGAGACGGGGAAGGTGATCGGGTCGATTATGCTCAAGCATCTGCCCGACGACGAAAAGGTCGAGATCGGGTGGCATTTGAATCCTGACTACTGGGGCAAGGGCTATGTGACGGAAGCTGCCGAGGCCTTGCTGGAGTACGGATTTGAAAAGCGTGGCCTTGACACCGTGTATGCGATCACTTTGCAAGACAACACGCGCTCGCAGGCTGTTTGCAAGCGCATTGGGATGGTCTACGAGGGTCTTACTGACCGCTACCATAACCTCACCCTTTCCTTCTTCTCGATCAGCGCAACCGACTGGCGAACTCGAAAAAACCTTTCATAGACTCAACAAAATTGGGACATCCGTCGTCAAAGAACCTTAAGACGCTATGCCGCACATTCACCTGATGACCAGCGCAAACCTCGTCGAAAACGTCGACGTGCCCGATATTCTTCGCTCCCTTGTGGAAACGCTTTCCAAGATGGAGACCGTCAGCTCTGCGGCGGTTAAGGCCTACCACACCATGCACAACACATGGGAGATGGGGGATGGCGCGCCGCACGGCTTCGCCAGCTGCCAAGTAAGCATTCTGACGGGGCGTTCTCCTGAGCTTAAACAGGCCATCGCCGACGCGATGTGGGCCACGCTCTCGGACTGCTTTTCGCAATCGAAGGACGCAGGCGAGGTGAGCCTGACGCTGGAAGTTCGGGAAATGGAAGCGGCGACGTATCGGAAGTGAATCGATAGGAGATTGATGATCGGTGATTGGTGATCGAAAATCATCAATCTCCAATCCTCAATGATCCAATCGTTTCTTGCCCTAAACTTTAGGTTTTCTCACCCGAAAACTTAGAGTAATGGTCGAGCTTCTCTGTCGTTTGCTCGGGGCGTGGCTTCTTGCTGGACTCTCCTATGCGTATGGTGTGCCTCCTTTCGAGGACTCTTGGAAGACCCTGCTAGTCTTTGGCGCTTACTCAGTCTTCGGCTATCAGCTCGAGCGTCGCAAGTTTAAGAATTCGGGTGTCGCAGGCATCATTGCCGTCGTCGACGCTTTCTGCATTGCTCATCTCCTTGGGGTTGCTGGCTTGATCGACCAGGCTGGCTTCCTCGTCCTTGCCCCCCTGGTCTATGCCGCGGCCAAGTACGGCTCGCTCCCGACAGCGATGGCGCCGCTTTGTGCGGGCAGCCTGCTGCTGATGGACAACATCTTCCGCAATGCCAAGCCGCCTACGCCGATGCTGCTGGTGCAGGTTGTTGGCGTGATGGCGGTGGGCATCATGGCAAACCATCGCCGAATCATCGTCACGACGACGCGGCAGATTGTGCAGGAAGAAGTTCAGCCGCTTACGGGAATCGAGCCAGAAGCCTATATGGAGCTGCGAGAGAGCTTCCGAAAGCTGCGAGATCTCTACCGTGAGTTGGAGTTTAAGAGCCGGCGAGACCGACTCTCCATGCAGCTGTTCGAGTCGCGGCTGGGCTCCGACGAAGGATTCTATCGTGCGCTTGCGGCGGAGGTTCAGGAAATCACCGGCGCAGAGAGCGTGACGCTTTACACGCTGGCCCAGTTCGCCAACACGCTGGTCGTTCAGGCCGCCAGCGGCGCAACTCCGGCTCGAATCGAGGATGCTTCCCTTCATGTGAATCTTAAGCAGGCTCCTTCAGCGATTCTTGAAGACGCCGAGCATGCGCTGAACGCCGTTTCGGAAGAAGATCGAACCCGCTTTGCCAACATCCTGCTGCGGGATTCGGGCCGAGTGATCGGCATGGTCACGCTTCGGCACAATCATCCGGCTGAGCTCGACGAGTGCCGGGCGATCGGGTCCGAGCTGGAGACAATGATTGTCGGACTCCTCAAGGACGAGCAGGAGCGGCAGACAAGCCAGCGACGCCTGAAGCAGGCCGAGCTGCTTTACGATATCTCCGTCATCGCCGCGGGCGCAGAAACCCCGAACAGCCTTGCCAGCCGCATCCTTCGTGAGATGGCCCCGATGTTTGAGGTCGACCACTTGGCGATCTCCTGGCTGGATGGCGAAGACGCGCTCCTCGCTGCTCAGCACGGCAAGCCCGCGCGAGTGCTCGACATCATGAGCTTTGCCGGCGGTCCAGGCTTGGGTGGATGGCTGAATACTGAAGCTCCCGAACTGATCCTTTTTGATACCGGAGACGATGCGCGGTGCTCGGGCACAGATGCGCTGAAGATGCGCATCGGCAGCTTTGTCCTTATCCCCATCGCCTTTGACGACAAGCCTTATGGCTTCCTTACCGCCGCAACCCACCGCGTGGGCGGCGTGGACATCAAGGAAGTGGAATCGCTGCGACTGATCGCCGCCGAGCTTGGACAGGCGTTGGCACGGCTTCTGAATCTGGAGTCGGGAGCCAGCGGCATGGCAACTCCTGGCGAGTTTCAAAAGATCGTGGCGCAATCGGGCAATGGGTGCCTGGTCTATCTTCAGCCCCTCAAGGTTGAGCAGATGGTGGAGACTTTCGGCAAACCGCTTTGGGAGAACGCTCTGCGGACGTATGCCCGCCGGCTGCGGGCGCGGCTTCCTGTAGGCGGTGCCGCGTGTCGAAGGGCAGAAGGCGACTTTGTCGTGTTCCTGCGGGATGTTGACGACAAGACCGCTCGAAGCTGGGCGAATGAGATTTCCGCGATGGCGTCGTTTATCGGGATCACCTTGCCAGACCACAAAACGCGAGTGCCGCTGGCGATGCGTGCCAAGGTTGCGCTGATCGGGTCGGTGACCACAAGCGTGCAGGAAGCTGAGCGACTGAGCGCGTAGTGCAATTCTCAAACGATGTAGCCGCATGCTTCAGCTTGCGCTTTGCATGGCTTAGCTCCTCTCGCCATTGCGTGCTTTGTCCCTTTGCCAATGCTGCGACAACAATCGATCTCCGCAGAGAACGCAAAGAGGCTGCGTCTGAAATGTCTTTCAAGGGTGGGAGCACATGCTTCCGCTTGCGCCCCCTCCCCACAACCCGGCTTCAGCTCTGGAGCGTCGCTCCGCCAAATCCAACGCTGAAGCGTGCGCACCAAATCGAGACGGCCTTGTACTCGTTCAGGTTGACCGAAGCAGGAATCTCATAGTTCTGGTCGCCCAAGTTGCCCTTCAGCTTGCCCAGTTCCACAAAGCCGTTCTTCTTGACGGCATCCTGTGAGCTGTCCGTACCTTTGACCAGATACACCCGCACATCCGGACCGTTCGACGTGGAGAACTGACTTAGGCGGAGGTACTTCCTGCCACCCGTTTCCACAACGCTTGCGGTCCCTTTGGTCTCGTGGGCATAGCTTTGGAACGCGCCCTGCGAAAGCGTCATGGCGGCTTGACCGTTGGTCGGCAGGCTCTCGTTCACCTTTTCGTTAACAAAGAGCAGCTCGGGGCGGAACAGGTACCAGCCGATGGCAAGGACGGGAATAGCGGCGATGATTGCGATCTTCTTGATGTTCATGGTTTTCTCCAGCAAAGTGCTGGAAACCGAAAGCGGAGAAGGGATTCATCTGTTCCCGAGGGCCTAGCACCCGCACACCCACGCTTAACACATCCTCAAAAACAAAAAGGCCGCCGCAATGCGGCAGCCTTTCAAACTGTTCGGGGAACCGGTCTTAGCCCAGCTTAAAGATGAACCGGGCATTGCCCAGCGCGAATTCAGTGCCATCGGCAAGCTCGGCTTCATCCACGCGCTCAAAGTCATCCCGCAGGACGAATGTGCCGTTCGACGAACCCAGATCAACGAGCTTCCAAACGCCGTCTTCGCATGTGATCTTGGCGTGCTTTCGGGAGACGTAAACGCCTTCGGGAAGATCGGCAAGATCGACATCGATGGGGCCAACGTTCGGGTCAAACCGTCCGATCGTCGATGGCGGGTTGAGCGTGAAGACGCTGTCGGTCTCCATGCCCTGTCGCTTCACGGTCAGCGTGGCTTGGCCTGTGTCGGCTGGCGCGGCATCGGTCTGTTCGGGCGCTTCGGCAGCCTCAACGGCCTCGGGAGCGTCTTCAACAACGGCTACGGCTTCGGTCGGCGGTTCGGCCTCAGCGACTGTCAGATTTTCGTTCTCCACCATGGTGCTTACCCCGTATTATGGCTAGGGTTTTGCCAATCCCCAGGATATATGCTGAAATTGCCAGTCCCGGAGCGAGCGTTCCTAAGCTGAACGTGGTCCCTAAACAGGTGACGTTTAGGAACGGGTTTTCCGTTCGCAATCCTTGGACAAGCCACCCAAGGGTCGTCAGGGCGCTGACGATCATTGAAGCGATGATCCAGGACGGCTCCACGTCCAGCTTATTCTTTCCATACGCCGAGAGCATCGGGATTAAGAGCGCACCGATGACGATTCCGCTCCAGGAGTACCACAGGCTGACGACAGACTCAATATTCAGGGCGAGGATCACGGCAAGTCCGGTCGCCATTCCAAAGCCGATCCGTGTCCAGAGCTTGATCTGGTCATCGTCAGCGTTGGGTCTCAGTCTGGCAACGATCTCTCTTCCGATGCTGGCCCCGCTCACCAGCGTGTAGCCGACCATCGCCGAGACCATCGTTCCCAGCATGCCACAGAGAAAGACTGCGTAGAGTCCTGGAGGGAGAATCCTCTGCCCGAACGACGGGAAGAGAAGCATGCCCCCAAGGGCTCCCGCTTCGGCAGGGGCTTGGTGCTGCATCGCTATCGCGTAAAGGCCGGTTCCGATGGTGAGCATGTCGAACAGAACCCAGAACGCGACGCTCACCAAGACGCCTTTCTTTCCGATCTCTGGGCTGGCGCAGCTAGCTACGCGTTGGTGAAACCCAGGGTCGACCAGCGTCCATGCTCCAAGGATGAAGAAGCTGAGAATCTGCAGAAGGCCCTGCCCTCCGCTCCATTGGAGCAAGTGAGACTGTTCCGGGATCTTTCCAATGGCTGAGGCCGCTTCACCGGGAGACATCTTGGCGAGGCAGGCAACGATGATGACGATGAATCCCACGTACATCATCAAGAAGGCCAGCAGGGAAACACGAACGTCGGCAAGCAAGCCTCCCTTATAAAGGAACAGTGTGCCCACCACCGCTGCAGCTATCACACTTACGGCAAGGCTCCACCCTGTGAAGAAGTGCACCAGCGCCCCGATCATGAGCACATGCGCGGCTGGCACGGCAAGCATGAGCACCAAAACCGCTCCCGTGATCGCAGCGCCTTTCCCGTACCGCAGATGCAAGCGTTCTGGGATGCTGATCTGATCCGCCGCACGCACACGCTTCGCCAGGAAAAACGCATACAGCAGGCCAAAGACATAATACGGAACGCCCAGCATCACCCAAGCGCCGACTCCGAAATAGGTGACCGACTCCGCCATCCCAAGGATGCCGCCGTACCAAGTGCTGACGAGCGTGGCGACAAAGACCGGAAGCGTGAGGGCACGGCCGGCAGTGAGATACTGCAAGACCGAATTGTCGCGAAGCTTGGCGGAAAAGCCAAGAGCTAGGATGAGCCCAACGAAACCGACGATGACCGCCCAGTCCAAACCGGCTAGCTGGCCCATGATCGCTCCATCACCATTGCGGCAACTCCTCCTCCGGGATTTCGAGGAAAAGCACAGCCGCGCCGTCCAGCATGTGAACGCTCACCTTGTCGCCCGTTGTGCGGTTTGAGATACTGGTTGGCCCAAGCGGGCTTAAGGCCGACTTTTCCAGGGGCCATTCCACACCTTGAAAGCTCACGCTCTCAATCGTTGTGATCGGAAGCAGAGACACCCTTCGACCAGGCCTTGTCTTGAAGACCCTTTCTTCCCCAGCCTTGAGAATCCATCCGATACCGTCACGTAAAGCCAAACGAACGCCGATTTCGGCTTTTGCAGCGCTGTGGATCGTGGCGAGCATGTGATCGAGCCGGTCCCCTTCGACCGCGATCAGCGTGATCTGTTCAAGTTTGATGCTTTGTGCATGCTGCAAAAGCTTGTCGCAATCCGTACTTTCTTGATCGGGAAGGTGGATCATTTCCGCCAAGACCTCGCTCACCATGCCTTGGTGGAGCGAGTCGAAATCTCCCACGATGACAGAGGGGGGAACGCCGACTGAAAGGAGCCTGTGCGCGCCTGCATCTGCGGCAAGCGCAAGGTCAGCGCTGAGCGCCCATTTTTGCAGGAGCGAGTCCGGCATGTCGAGTCCCGCCAGTACCCCGAGCGCTTTCGTCATCCGACCCATTGTACTTTCGAAAATTCAAAAAAATCTGAGATCGAAATAATCGATTTTGCTGCAAGTATTTGCTTAAGTTTTCAGCTCAAAATATCACACCGAAAGCGACCTACAGCCACTATTTAGAACTCGTCTGGCTTTTGTTAAAAAATGACCTCTGAAAGCCCTTTTCGCATCCGCCAATCCTGTGTATAATGCTGTTCCCAGCCCTCCTTTCGTGGTGGTTTTGGGACCCTTTTGATTTCCTCTTAGAAGGACCTTATGGACCAGTACAACTTGGATGATTCCGACCTACAGATACGGCTGCGCGGTGCATGGGAACAGGTGTTGCGAAGACTCGCGACGGAGATTTCTCCGGCCTGGTTTGAGCGGTTCATCAAGCCCCTGAAGGCTGCGAGTTTCGATGGCGGAGTCGTTGTGCTGGCGGCCCCCGGCCGATTCGTCCATGAGTGGGTACGCGAGCGATATCTGGACAAGCTGAACGAAATGCTGAGCGACGAGCTCGGCGAGATCATCACGGTCAGTCTTCAGAGCGAAGCCCGCGACAAGGCAACCATCGGCAAGAGCGATGATTCGAGCGTCAAGCTTCCCATCGCTCCCGAGAACAAATTCAAGCCTTCAGAGAAATTCACCTTCGAGACTTTCGTGCGCGGTCAAAGCAACCGTCTGGCGTTCGCCGGCGCTAAAGCAGTCTCTGAAGAGCCCGGCGCAAAGTACAACCCGCTTTTCATCTACGGACCTTCAGGGTTGGGCAAGACGCACCTGCTTCACGCCATCGCGCGCACCATCCTTGAAAAGGATCCGCGCTATCCGCTGGTTTACATCTCTGCCCAGCAGTTTGCCGAACAGTTCGTTCATGCGCTTCAGACCAACCGCATCGAGCAGTTCCGGCGCATGCAGCGCACCGTGGGCGTGTGGCTTGTAGACGACATCCAGTTTGTGGCGGGCAAGGACAAGACGCAGGAAGAGATTTTCCATACCTTTAACTATCTGCATTCGCTGGGCAAGCAGATCGTTCTCACTTCCGACCGTCCCCCACGCGATCTGACGCTGATGGACGAGCGTCTTCGCTCGCGCTTCGAATCGGGTCTCGTGGCGGATATCGCCATGCCGGATACCGAAACCCGCTGTGCGATCCTGCTTTCCAAGGCTGAGCAAGAGCGTGTGATCGTTGAGCCGGAAGTTGCGATGTTTATGGCCGAAAACGTGCCGGGCAACATCCGAACTCTGGAAGGCGCGCTGACAAAGCTTGCCGCCCTTGCCAGCATTGAAAACATCGCCATCGACCGTGGCCTTGCTGAAAAGCTGATCGAGAGCCACTACCGAGAGCGCAACAACACCAAGCCAGGATTTACGGAAATCGTCGACTCCGTCAGCCGACACTTCAAGATTCCGGTCGAGGATATCTGCGGCATCTCCCGCAAGGCTCCCATTGTCCATGCGCGACACATCGCTGTCTTTCTCACGCGAGAGCTCACCCGCGACAGCTGGAAGCACATCGGCACGCTGTTTGGCGACCGTGACCATACCTCGATGATGCACGGCTACCAGAAGATCAGCGAGATGATCGCACGGGACAAAGAGTTGCGCAGCCAGGTGAAGACCCTGATGCGAAGCCTGTATCCGGATCATTAGGGTTTCCTCTCGGGCGATCGGGTCTCAGCAACCAGGCGATCAAGTGTGACCATCGCTATTGCTGTGCGAGGGAGATTGCTTGATGGCTGATAGCTTGATCGCAAGTATTTTCAACCACTTTTGGCTTTCGAGAAGTCCAGAATAGGTCATGAACCCCGGACAGTGGAACGCCAAGTGGATCGGCCCGGCTGCCCACCCCAGCGAGGATCTTGGTGTCTTCGTTTTTCGGCGCACTTTCTCCATGGATGCTTTGCCCAATGAATTCTGGGTGAGGGTCAGCGCGGACAATCGCTACAAGCTGTATGTGAATGGGCAGATGGTGGCGTTTGGTCCCCAGCGCGGCGACGATAAGCACTGGTTTTATGAAACGCTGGATCTTGCACCCTATTTGAAGGCTGGCGAGAATGAAGTCTGGGCGTTAGTTTGGAACTTCGGTCGCTGGGCGCCGATGGCTCAGCATACGGTGAGAACGGGGTTTGTGCTGGAATCGAACGTTCCCCCACCTCGACAAGCCGAAGGATTGATGGAGAGGGGAGAGCCAGTCTCCGCGCATGAGCAAGAGCCACCTGCACCCCGTCTCTCCCTCTTGACGGGGGAGGAGGACTGCATCTCAACTCCCGCCGACTGGCAAGTTGCCCGTATCAACGGTTGGACCTTCGACATGATGCATTCCGGGGTTGGGGAGTTCTACATCGACATCGGCCCTGGAGAAATCATCGACACCTCTCAAACGCCCCCGCCATGTCCCAACGAGACAGACGACAGCGGAGAGGTTGTTCCTCGCTCCCACCAGGGTCAGCGGGGAGGATTCATCCCGCCCTACTTGAGCGACTCTCAGCCGCCTCCCTATCTTCAGCCGGAGCTGCCACCGTCAGGATGGGACCGCTTCGAGTGGCGAACGCCGCACGTCATCAGTTGGGCCGAGGAACGCGGAACGTTGAGTGGCGGTACGCCGTGGATGCTGATTCCAAGATCGATCCCGCCCATGCGGTATGAGGTTCGGGAGTCTCCACCGAAGATACGATCTGCAATCAGCAATCAGACCAATCCTCAATCCCCAATCGACCTGCTTCCTGGCCAGCCGCTCATCCTCGACTACGGCGAGCTTCTTTGCGCGTACCCCAGGATCGCGGCGCGAAGCCAAACGCGCGGTGAGAAAGCGACGGTGAAGGTCACCTATGCCGAAGCTCCCTGGGTCGTTGGGAAGAATGAAAAAGGCCATCGGGATGAGCTGGATGGCAAAGAGATTCGGGGCTACCAAGACCGATTTCTCTTTAGCGATGAAGGAGGGATTGCTGAACCGCTTTGGTGGCGCACCTACCGATATTTGCAGGTTGAAACCGATATTCCCATCTCGATCTATGGACTTGAGGCCATCGAAACCGGCTATCCGCTCAAGGAGGAATCCAGCTTCTCAGCGGATCATCCGTGGGTTGAGAAGATTTGGGAGGTCTCGGTTCGCACCGCCGAAAGGTGCGCCGGCGAAACCTACTTTGACTGCCCCTACTACGAACAGCTGCAGTATGTGGGCGACACCCGCATCCAAGCTCTGATCGGCTACTACCTGGGTCGAGACCGTGCGCTGACCCGCAATGCGGTGGAGACACTGGGCTGGTCGATCATGGAGAATGGACTGACGCAGTCGCGGTATCCGTCACGCCAGCCGCAGGTAATCCCGCCGTTCAGTCTGTGGTGGGTAATGATGGTCTGGGATGCTGTCTATTACGATCCGGAATTTGCTAGCGCATTAGGGGACACCCGCGCTGACCTCATTCGCAAGATTGACCGAATCTGTGAGGCGTTCAAGAGCCTGACCGAAGAGGCTCCCTTCTGGTGCTTTGGCGACTGGGTGCCAGGATGGCGCTGGGGTGTGCCAGACAACGGGCCCCACGCGCCCATGCACCAGATTCTCCTGCGGCTTGCACAGGATGTAAAAGCCTGGCTGGCAGATGAGAGTTGGGATAATTCGCACTTCCCGAAAAGGGGGCCGATTATCGATGAACATTCGGAGGCGCTGTACCGCGTACACCAGCTCTTTCACGGCAACCTGCCCGACCCCTGGCCCGCCGAAGCCCTCAAAGCCGCCAACGCACCCGAGTGCACCTATTACTTCCAGTACTACAAACATCTCGCCATGCAGCCGGACGACTATATGGCTTTGCTCGAACCCTGGCAGGAGATGATCGAAAACGGTCTGACGACCTTCGCCGAGACGCCCGAGCCGACGCGCTCGGACTGCCACGCCTGGTCGGCCCATCCGATCCTTGGGTTCTTTCAGCTGGTGGCGGGGGTGACCAGCATCGCCCCCGGATGGACAAGGGCCAAGATCGCACCCAAGCCGGGGTCACTCAAACGCTTTGATGCCCAGATCGCCCACCCGGATGGGACATTGCGGGTGCAGATTGAGGGTGGAAAGCTAAGTGTGGATACGCCTGTGCCCGCCGAATTGCACTGGCAGGGGCAGGTGACCCTGCTGGAGCCTGGAACGCACCGGATAGGGTAGATCCCCTCCCCGATTCCCTGGCTCACGCCCGAGAACTAAGGAGGGGTTAGGGGGAAGTTACTTCCCGGACTCCATCTCTTTGAGGAGCTTGTTGACAGCGTCTTCCATCTCTTGACCTCGCAGGTCTCGATAGCGGATGACGCCTTTATGGTCGATGATGTAGATGGTGGGCCATCCACGCACGTTCCATTTCGTCGGTAGCGGGCCGCTTGTTGAACCCTCAACCGCCTGACGCCACGTGATGCCCTGTTCTTTCATGATCTTCTGGAGGACCGACCGGTCTCCGTCGCTGTTGATTCCGAGGAGGGCAAACGGCTTGTCTTTAAGCCTTTCCACCATCTCCTTTTCGTGTGGAATCATTTCGCGGCAGGGGCCTCACCAGAATCCCCAGAAGTCGACCACCACGACCTTGCCGCGATAGTCGGAGAGCTTCCACTTGACGCCGTTCTCGTCGGTCGCCTCGAAGTCCGGGGCAACTTTGCCGACTTGGAGGTAGTTCATTTCGAACATCGCCCCCTCAGCCTGCTTGGCGTATCTGGTGCCGGGATATTGGCTGATCACACGCTGAAAGAGGCGCGTGGCCGTGGAAATATCCGGCTTTGCGGTTTCATATTTTGAGCTCAGCATTTCGCCGCGCCTATACAGCGCCGCTGCCTTCACAGCCTTATGGGGCGACTTGCTCTCGATTTCCATGAGGGCGGATGTTGTCGCCTTGTTTGCGGCGGCTGAGTTCCACCCATGGATCTTGTCGTTGGCAATATCGACAGCATACATAAAGCTCTCAAGGGCTTCTGACTTGATGTACAAATGCATCAGCCGATCAAGAGAATCCTTGAGATCCTTCTTGTCGCTGGACATCTGAATCAAGGTCGCATCAGCCTGCGGACCCACCTGCTGATTGCCTTTGACCTTCAGCGCAAAAGCTCTGAACTTGGGCAGATAGTCTTTGCTCGGATCCTTCGCAGGATCAAGCTTGACCTTGGCTCGCTCTTCGTCTGTCTTAGCCTTTTCGTAAGGCTCATAGTATTTATCCAGAGCCTTGTAATAGTCTTGCTGGAGCTTTTGGAACTCCTGCAATAGCTTTTGGTCGGCTGGCTTCTTCTGTGGAACCGCCACTGTTAGAAGCGGCAGCGCCAGCAGAAGGGCTCCGACCATTCTCATCTTCATCATCGACCTCCTTGCACCCAGTAAACGGATGCTTGATTCGCCTTTCATTCTAACTCGAACCCATAGGGCGCAAGCTCATGACCTGACACTTCCAGTGTTTTGAGCCAAACACCAGCTTGAATTCGTGCAGCTTTCTTGCAAACGTGCAAGACACGGAACACGCCAGCCTTGCATGGCGTAATCTGCGCGAACGCTTCTTGAGGGCGTGTTTGGAGGATTTGTATTGCGTTTTGCAGGAATTTGTGGGGCGGTGCTGGCCATGTGCTGCCTTGCGTCTGGACAGGAGTCTTCTCGAAAGCTGACGGCAACGAAGCTGGATGCACCCCCCAAGATCGATGGGAAGCTTGATGAGGGCGAGTGGGCCAAGGCCTCCTTGTGCAAGGATTTTGTGGACCGGGCAAGCGGAGGCGCGCCGGAACACCCGACTGAAGCCTGGATCGGCTATGACGACAAAGCCATCTATGCCGCCTTCAAATGCTACGACTCTGAACCAAACAAGATCATTGGGCGTGAGATCAAGCCGGGTGTGGACCTAAGCGGCGATGACGTCGTTGTGCTCCGCATCGATCCTTTCAATTCCCGCCAGTTCAGCACGATGAGCTTCTTCCGGGTAAATGCGATCGGAACGCAAAGCGAAGAGATCTCCGGCGGAAGAGCCAGCAAGCGCGAGTGGCGTGGAGATTGGGAAGCAGCGGCTACCAAGACCGCAGAGGGCTATATCGTCGAGATGCGGATTCCGTGGGATGTCATGGACCACCCGAACGGCGCAGAGCCGCGGGATCTGGCATTCAACTTTGTTCGCTGGCATGCTCGGCAGGGCAAGCTCTCGATCTGGAGCTATACCACCGCGAGCGAGCGGCCCGAACTGAACGGCACTTGGCAGGGCGTTCAGATGCCAGCGTCTCGCCCCAAACCAAAGGTCCAGCTTCTTCCCTATGCCGTCGGCGAGTGGGATTTCGAACACGGAAAGTTTGGTGTGGACAGCGGTTTGGATATCAAGTATCCCCTGACCACGCAGTTCACGGGCGTGGCGAGCCTGAACCCAGATTTTAAGAACATCGAGCAGTCGGTGGTGGGTATCGAGTTCACACGATCAGAGCGGTTCTTGGGCGACACACGCCCGTTCTTCGCCGAAGGGGGCGACCTATTCAACTTGACTTGGGAATATGGAATCGGTCGCATGTTCTACAGCCGACGCATCCCCGACTTCACTGTGGGAACGAAGGGTTACGGAAGGCTGACCGACAAGATGTCCGTCGGGGCGTTGGCGACCTACGGCAAGGACGACGAGGTCAACGGTGCGGTCAACGTTCAGTACGACGCGGACCCCATGTCGACGTACACACTTTTCGGCACCACCCACAATGCTCAGGGACGCCAAAACACGGCTGTTGGCGGGACAGCCGCCAAACGTATGGGCAACTGGTGGATCACGGGCGAAGGCGTGAACGAACAGGACGCCGACTACCGCTCGGGTGCATATTCCTACTCTCTCGACTATCAGGTGCCGACACTCTTCATGACCCTGAGGCACTTGTCCGTTGACCCCGATTTTCGGCCTGCCTTGGCCTTCATCCCCTTCCGCGACCGACGCGGCACGTTCTTCTACTCGGAATACGCGAAGGAGCACAAAAACTCTTGGATTCGGCAGGTGAGCTCTCAGCTGAACATTTCCGACTTCGACCATTACGATGGCATCGAGATGGAGAAGGGCTGGGATTTGAGCCTGGCTTTCCGACTAAGGAACGACCAGCGGCTGGCTGCAAGCTATGAAAATAGGCTCTGGGACGGAGCGAGAGACACGGTGTGGGGGCTGTTCTACACGTTCAATACCAGCAACCGATTCAAGCGGTTCGGCGCAAACTACCAGTTCGGCAAGCGAGCGGATCAGGATTACAAGCTGTATTCGGTGTTCGGCAGCATGCGCGTACTCAAGCGGATCGACCTTGGCGCCGAATACAGCAAACAGGAGTTTCTGGGTTCGGACGACCAATTTGTCGCCACCGCGTCTTGGGAGATCGACAACAAGCGATCCTTGAGCGGGCGGCTGGTGCAAACCAACGGGACGACCAACTGGTACCTTGCCTATCGAAGCGCAGGATTTAAGGGGATGGAGCTGTTTGTGATCCTGGGCGACCCGAACACGGCAGAGTTCCGTCAACGGTTCGCCGTGAAGGTGGTTGTGCCGATTGGGTAGATGAAGCTGTCCGTAAGTCGTAATCCGTGAACCGATATCGAATTTCGGATCACGACTCACGGATTTGCGCGTCTCGCGTGCTAATCCGTCCGAATGTCGCGCAGAAACTTCACGTGCGTATCCAGGAACACCCGGTTGCGTCCGCCAAAGTGCGGCGACTTCCCTTTCAGGCTCGCAGCGACCGTGGGGATAGTCTTCGGGAAATAAGGATCGACGATCAGCTCTACCTCGGCGACACCATCCGGCATTCCCGCCTGAGGGTTGTTGGCCGCGCGCAAATCCTCCACCGCCTGATCGGGCGACTTCCCCCAAAAGTTATCCAGCGGCACGGGGTTGTCCGTACGGTCGAACCGCCACATCCAGAAGTAAGTGTTCGGTGTCGGGCTTTGAGCGCTCGGTATGGATTGCTCGACTTGAACGACGCCCTTGAACATCGGCTCCCCGTTTGGACATGCCCACATGCGGTTGTTCTTGATATAAGGGTCGAAGAGGACCGCTGCCCACGCCGCGCGAGGGTCGGACGGAGGCCACGTTCCCCAAGGTCGGTATCCGCCTGGCAGTGATGTTTTGAGGTCGCGCCGGTCGGGAAGGAAGTCGTCGTAGTCGGCAAGATACATATACGTGCCTGCCCCGAGCTGTTTCATGTGGCTCAGGCAGTCGGTCTGCTTGGCCTTATCCTTGGCCCGTGCAAAGACTGGGAAGAGGATGGCGGCAATGATCGCGATGATGGCGATGACCACCAAAAGCTCGATCAGCGTGAATCCTTTCCGCACAAACACAGCAAATACCTTGAAACTCTCCCCTTGCAGGGAAACAGTTCTATCTTACGCAATCGGCTCAGGCCGCATTCTCCAACAGCGTCAGCCGTTGTAGATGATCTTCTTGACCACCTGAATCACCCGGCCTGCGTCGCCGGTATTCTGCGCCGCAACCAGGCTCCCCCGCTCGGCATAGATCTTCAGCGCCTTCTTCATGCAGTTCGCAAAGAACTCCCTTGAAAGCACCATCGACTCCACCTGCTCCGTTCGATAGGTGAACTGGTCTTCGCCGAACCAGCCGTCATAGCCGGTGTCGATTGCCGCGTAGCAGAACTCCACCAGCCGCCAAATATCGTCGGTGCCTGCAATGCGGTCCTCGTCGTTGCTGTTGAACTTCGCACCGTTGATATGGAAGTTGGCGATGGGAACATTCAGGGTCTTGAGCAGGTAGAGAGAGTCGGCGGGGGTGTTGCCCACCATCTGCTCGTGGCCATAGTCGATGACCACGCCCATCACCGTCTTGCCAAGATTTCGGTTCACTTCCACCGCCACGCATGCCGCCTTGGCGACCGTGTTGATGATCATGTTGCCCTCGCGGGGCTCCTTCTGCTTGGACTCGTTGCCGAACTTCAGTCCGAGCCTGTCGCAGTGCTCCGCGATCTCGGTGTTGGCGTCGATGTACCAGCGCAGCCGCTGGCCATAGTCCACTTCAAAGTGATAATCCCAACCGTCCGAGCCGGGCCACAGATTGCAGCTGACGCAACCGATCTCCTTGGCAAGCTCGATCCCTTTGTGAATCTGCGCCAGCGCATCTTTGCGGATGCCCTCGTCGGGGTGGGTGACGCCACCGAACTTGTACTTCGGATTGGTCCACGTGTTCATATTCATGTTCGTGGGGACCACCCCATGCTTTGCCAGCGCATCCTTGACGGTCTGAATCTGGGCAGTGTTTGTAGTGCCGTCTGGGTTCAAAAACACCACTTCGTGGAATTCAATGCCCTTGATGCGAGCTTGGGCGACGCGCTCGATCTGACTGACGATGTCGTCTTTGAAATCCGGGTTGTCGCTGTTGTAGCCGACCGTGCAAAAACGGTCGAAGAATTCGCCCGCGCACCAGTGGCCTGCAGCAAAGTTGATGCCGAAGTCTGCCATCAGGTCGTCGACCAGCGAGCCCTCCAGATAGCCGGAGTATTTGGAGTTCAGAAGCGCGAGTTTGTCGTTGGAGAAGTTCATTGCGTCACCCAGGCCCTCATTATTCCCCCACGCTCCGCAAGAATTCTTAGCCAGCCGCTCTCCCTGCAAGAAATACCTGCCGTTTTGGTCAGCTCGATATGGAATTGACGCATTGGCGGGAGGATGCGTCTGCGTGCCTTAGGCTTTGCGAAGCTGTCGGGGAAGAGCGGCACAGCAAGATGTTCCGCCACTGGGGGAAGACCCCTTGGTGGAGAGAACATGCGGATGAAGTCTATTGTTGTGGGCGGGTTGCTTTGTGCTGCCGCGTCATCTTTTGCCGGACCGACCGGCCTCAATGTCATGCCGATTGCCGATATGCTCGGTCATCGCGAATTCTCGATCGAATGGTTTGCCACAGGCACTCAGGGTATCAAGCGCTGGCCCAACTATAACGCTGGCAATATGGGTATCGGCGACCGTTTGGAGGTTGGCTGGGAAAGCGACTATCTTGGCGGAACCGCGCTTCACGCAAAGGTCAAGCTGGGCGAGTGGGACAACGGCAAGTACGTCGTTTCGGGCGGCTATATGGGCGTGAGCAAGCCTGCCTCGCAGTCTTACATTGTCGGTCGCGCCGATATGGGATGCTGCAATCTGCATCTGGGATGGCTGCAGGATGGCGACAGCCGAGGCATGTTCGGCGTGGACTTCCCCGTGTTTGGCGACTACTCCATCATGGCCGAGCACATCAGCGGTCGCGACGGCTCTTCCTGGGTTGGCATCACCGGCCCGATCAAGTTCCTGCCGGAAGGCTTCTCCTTCACCGCCAGCTACGGCAAGATGAACCTGAAAGGCGAGAAGGATCAGTACATCGTTTGGGTGGGCTACGGGTTTAGGTTTTAGACCGGGCGAACGACTATCTGCGATCAGCTATCTAAAGATGATTCGCGATGACTGATAGCCCGTCGCTGACAGCAAAAGAAAGTCCAACGGAATTCCGTTGGACTTTTTCTTTTGGGAGGCCTTGACCGAAGCGATAGGTCAAGGCTCAAGCTGGCAGCTTGGGGTCTGTCAGCCCTTATGAAGTGAATTTCGATCAATAACCATGCCGTCTTTCAGCTCGCGGTCATAGTTCACCGAATCCCCCTTGGAGAAGGAGGCGCGGCGACCGTGAAAGCGCTCTGTCTGGCTGGTAAGTTTGATCTTGATGGTCTTGCCGTCGCGCTCAAGAGTGAGCGTTTCGGAAACCTGCGTACCGTAGCGTGCAATTCTGACGGTTCGCGTTTCAACGTCCATGACCCTGTAGGTCATGTCTGCGGTATTCATGGGAATCAATGCGATAAATGCGTGGATCATTTGCAGCAGTCCTTTAATGAAACGAACAATGATTCTTGATGCAGGATTCGTACCTGGAGCATTCTGTCCTGAAAACACGGTTGAAATGCTGGGGAGGCGTGATCCGTGATCGGATTACGGATCACGGTTTACGCCTCGCTCTTCCTTCATCACTCCTCAACCATATACCGTTCCAGCTTTTGCCTCATCTCCGACACCAGCTCGGCTTCCAGGTAGATCCCGTCTTCGCGGTAGTCCACCTTGTGCACCCGACCATAGTCGTAGCAAGATTGAACCAGCCCAGACTCGGTGTACGGCACAACCGCCCTCACATAGCCCAGCAGGCCTTTCACCTGCTTCACGACCATATTCATGAAGTCGTTGATGCCGTCACCCTTGGAGGCGCTGATCGCCACCGAATCCGGCCACTCGGCAATCAGTTCGCACAGGATGGTCCTATCCTCCATCAGGTCGATCTTGTTGAAGACCGTGATGGTGGGCTTATCCCCCGCGCCAAGCTCTTCCATGGTCTCGATGACCGCATCGCGCTGGATTTCCCAGGCAGGATGCGAGACGTCGATCACATGGATAACGATGTCGGCAAAAGTCAGCTCTTCCAGCGTGGCGCGGAAAGCCGCGACCAGCTGGGTCGGCAGGTTGCGGATGAAGCCAACTGTGTCCGTTAGGAACACGCTATAGCCATCCGGCAGATCGATCTTTCGCGTGGTCGGGTCGAGCGTCGCAAACGGCATTGCGTCCGCCAGCAGCTCAGTCCCTGCTAATCGGTTCATCAGCGTGGACTTGCCTGCGCTGGTGTAGCCGATGATGGATGCGAACGGAAACGGGTAGCGTCTTCGGCTGGCCCGCTGCTGATCGCGGTGACGGCGGACCTCGTCGAGATCGTCGTTCAGCCGCGCAATCCGTTCACGCACGAGACGCTTGTCAGTCTCCAGCTTCTGCTCACCCGGACCGCGCATACCGATACCGCCCTTCTGCCGCTCAAACTTGGTGTAGAGCGTCATTAGCTTGGGCATCAGGTAGGTGAGCTGGGCAAGTTCGACCTGGAGCTGGCCTTCCTTCGTCCTTGCGCGTCGGGCAAAGATATCCAGAATCAGCTGCGTTCGGTCGATCACCTTGCACTTGAGCGCTTCGGTGAGGTTTCGCGTCTGGACGGCGTTGATCTCGCCGTCGATGATCGCCACATCCGCGTTGGTGTCCTTCACCAATGCGGCAAGCTCTTCCACCTTGCCCTTGCCGATGAAAGTGGGAGAGTGAGGACGGTCGAGGCGCTGGCGCAGGCTGGCAAGCACGCCGACTCCGGCGGCTTCACAGAGCCCTTCCAGCTCCTCTTCGACGTAATCGTCTTCATGCTCGTCCTCATTGATGAAGACCAGGACGGCATGCTCCGTAACATGGATAAGCGGGTTATCCGCCAATTTCGACATTCAATTTCCCTTTGCGACGGCCACCGATGTCAAAACTGGCGGGCGTCGGCTTTAAAACTTGATCAATCCGAACGTCAGAGAGATGGTCAGTCCACTGAAATCTAAGTCGTCCGTCTTGCTGTACTGGTCATAACGAAAGCTGAGAGCCATGCGCTTGTCGAACACGAAATCGAGTCCGATATTGCTATTCCAGCCCCATGTTCGGTCCTTCACGCGTCCGGAGGTTCGCTCGATCGAATAGTCGTAATACGAGGGTCCAATTCCGAACCGCAGAACGGGCAGAACGCGATCGTTCGGGTTTCCGAGCTTCTTGGAAACCGAGGCGGTCAGCGGGATAGCGAGAAGACGATTGCCGTTGCGGCTCGCCGTGAGGAAGTGAACATCGCCGATGACCTGCCAGTCTCGTCCGATCTTCGCTGTAAACGGCTGGATGCCGATTGAAGCGAGGGGATTTCCGAAGCGGTCTTGAAGTTCAGCGCTCCTAAAGAAGTAGGCACCTCCCTGAAGTCCAAACCATCGGTCGTTCGAGTCGCCGGCCACAGCGCTCGCCGCAAGGGTCGCGATCGCTGCCGCGACAGCCAAGGTTCTGTTGATCATCTCTTCACTTCATCCTCCGAGAGTCGTTTCCAGCTTGGTTTGAACCGGAACGTGAGGATGATACTCTATTGGGCGATAGGCACTGGGCTGGTTAGGATTGTAAAGAGTAAGGGTTGTAAGGAGTAAGGAATGCTAGGGATGACGGATCGTATAGAGTCAAGGCCAACAGTCAAGTGTGAGGATGCACCGTCGTATGGTTGGCTTCCCAAGTCAGAGCAGATTCCTCCTTGCAACCCTTACCATCCTTACGCCTTACGCCTTTCCCCTTACGCTCCGCACCTTCCATAATCTCCTCAATGGATCTCTGGCCGCTGCTTCGCCCTTTGATGTTTCAGATCGACGCTGAAGAGGCGCACAACATGGGCATGGCGGCGATTCAGTCCGGGTTCGTGAGAGTCCCCCGGTTCAGCCATCCGAGCCTGGAGCAAACCCTCTTTGGAGTGAAGTTCGAGAACCCCGTCGGCTTGGCGGCCGGATTTGACAAGAGCGCGGTCGCGGTGGACCAGTGGGAAGACCTTGGCTTCGGCTTTGTCGAGGTAGGCACGGTCACGTACCACGCCCAGCCTGGCAACCCCAAGCCCCGACTCTTCCGCATCCCCGAAGAGCAGGCCGTGATCAACCGCTTTGGGTTCAACAATGAAGGGGCGGCCCGCATCGCCGACCGTCTGAAGCTAGCCTCACCGCGCATCCCGCTCGGGATCAACCTTGGCAAATCTAAGGTCACGCCCGTTGAAGATGCGGCGGGAGATTACGCAGGGAGCTACGGGCTCTTGCACGGCATGGGGGACTACTTTGTGGTCAATGTCTCCTCGCCCAACACTCCCGGCCTGCGCGGGCTCCAAGAAAAAGGCCCGCTCATGGACATCTTCAACGGTCTCAAGGCTGTAGACCCCGCTCGCCCGATGTTCGTCAAGGTCGCTCCGGACCTCTCCACCACTGAGTTGCACGACGTCCTCGATGTCGTCCATGAGCAGAAGCTCACCGGCATTATCGCGACGAATACGACCATCCGACGGGATATGCTGCGGCACGATCCTCACCAAGCGGGCGGCCTTTCAGGCAAACCTGTGAGAAGCCTGTCTGACCAGATGCTGGAAGAGATCGCCCGGTCTTCCAACCCAGAAATGATCATCATCGGTGTTGGCGGTGTGTTCTCGGGCGAAGATGTTGTGCGGAAAATCGAGCTGGGCGCACACCTTGTCCAGGTCTATACAGGGTGGATTTACGGCGGACCGATGATGGTTCCTGACTCCCTTCGGTGTCTTGCCAAAGAGATTGAAAAGCGCGGGATGCGGTCGGTAGCAGAGCTGCGAAAGAGTCTTATTCGTTAGAACTTTCTCCGTAAAAACCTTTAGCAGTAACAATTTGACTACGCTCGTCGTCAATCGAATGGTCGCCGTAATTGTGGTGCCTGTTCAGTCAGGCTATAGAAGACCAAGGAGAAAAAAATGAAGCTAAATAAACGAACAGGTGGGGCAATGCCTCTCCTGTTAGCAGCCTTCAGCGTTGTTTTCGTGGGCATACCCCAAGCCACCCATGCATATGCCCACCCGACGATTGGTGAGTCCCACCTTGATGCTCTTGGCGTTTCGCTGGAGAATGAAGACGTTCTCAAAACCAGAATCTACATCGGCAAGACGAAGGATATAGGCCTGAAGGATGTCCTGAAGATCGTCGAGAGACAAGCGAACATCGTTATTCAAGCTGAGAGTATAAAGGACTTCAACTTCAGCGAACTTACCTTCGACGGCGCAGACGTAGAAAGCGTTCTGGATGTGCTCGGAAGGTACGCGTCGTTCAAGTGGCAAAAGGAAGGATCCAACAAGATCATTCTGTCGCCCGCGTAAGCCCAACAATTCTGCTGGTTTCGGTGCAAGCCGGCCAGCAGAATCATCAGCTTCGTCTGAAGAATTCAGCAATGCCAGGATTTCGTGGAATTCCTTGACTAAATTCTGCGTATTCATCCATGATTACGTGGGTAGTCATGAAGAAGCTTTCTGATCTTGGCAAGCTGGAGTTTGAAGTTCTTCGGCATATCGTCACGCACGGCCCGGCATCGGTCGGCGAGGTTGCTGGCACATTTGGAGAGGAGCGTGGCTATGCCCGCACCACCATCCAAACCGTGATGGAGCGACTGCGCCTGAAGGGAATGCTGGACCGGCAGGAGAAAAACGGCAACTTTGCCTACTTCTCCACCATCCCTATGACCAGCTTTTACGCAGGCATGGTCAAGGACTTCATTCATGACAGCCTGCGCGACGACGTTTCACCGATCGTCGCTTACTTCGCCGAATCCAAGGGGCTGACCCCTGAAGAAGAGGAGCTTCTGCGAAAGCTCGCCGCCAAGATTTCCGATGATTGATGTCGCCTCACTGATTGAACGGATGCTCTGGACTTCTATTCAGGGCACGATCCTTCTCCTGCTGGTCTGGTTCATCACCTCGAAGGCCAGGAACCTCAAGCCTTGGCTGCGTCAAGGGCTCTGGGGCGTTGCCTTTGCACATTTCTTTGCCGGGCTCTTTATCAACATCCCGCTTCCAATCCTCCCTCCGAAACTGGTGGAGGGTGTGAACATCTTTGTGCCTGTGGAAGCGATGACGCTGGATGAGGCCATCAAGGCAAGCAATCTCACAGCGCCAGACACCCCACCTTCCTCTGTTCCGCTGCTCCTTTGGGGCGTCGGAGCTTTCGCAGTCCTTGGGCTGACGGCGATAAGGGAGCTTCGCTTTCAAATCCGATGCCGTCAGAACATGCTGACTGACGGGCGGCTTCAAGAATCCGCCAACCGGCTTTCTAAAGAGATTGGCCTGCGGCGCTCGCCCAAGATCGTGCTTTGCGGTCGCATCAAAACCCCGTGCATCTCTGGCCTGTTTCGAGCCCGCATCTGCTGGCCTGCAGATTTGAAGCTCGATGAACCTTCGGAACAAGCCATCTTGGCCCATGAGCTGGTTCACCTCAAACACGGAGACCTTGCAATGGGCTGGATCGCGGCAATCACCAAGGCCGTGTTCTTCTTCAATCCCTTTCTTTGGCTGGCAAGTCGCGAACTGTCCGCGCAGAGCGAAATCGCCTGCGACCGAGAAGTGCTGCATCTCACCGGGTTTGGGCGACAGTCGTATTGCAAGCTCCTGATCGGCCTTGCCGCAACGAAGCCCTTTCCACCCGCAACCGCTCATGCCGCTACCCGCGACTACAAGCTTTTGCAACGCCGGATTTCACGCATGGTGGCAGGCTCACCCAAGCGTCGAGGGCTCGCAAACATCGCGGTGATCGTTGCGACTGCAATGGCTCTTGTGACAGCAATTCCGCTGTCGGCGGTCGAAAGCCAGATTGCCGGGGGTTCTCCTTCGGCTGTTGACGCTTCGGAATCAGTCACCGCCCTTGATGCGAAAGATGTCCCCACAGTCGATCTCAATCATGTCGAAGGTGTTGAGGTGGTTTATCAGCAGCCGACGGGCGATCCTATCCTGGACACCGTTCTCAAGCTGGACGCACCCGAAAGCCCTGCAAGCCAGATTCTGAAAGAGGTCGAAAAGCAGGCTGGCGTGAAGATTGATCCTGGTGTGATCGCGGAAAGGAAGTTCCGTCTTCAAAGCAATTCGATGACCCTGTCTGCACTCCTGGAGGTCCTGAGTTCCAACACCGGCGTCCCCTGGAAGCGGGTGTCCAGCCGCGAATTCAAGTTCGACTATTAAAGCGTCTTTTACTCTCTCAACCAACACCAGCCCCTCTGGAACGGAGTTCTGCCCGGGAAGGAGGGGTCTTTTATGCTGAGTTATTGCGGATGCCGTGCGTATAATCGCTCTGTGCTCGCAACCGTCGCTTTCGCTGTTCTCGCGCTGACCGCGCCCCAAAAGCCATACGACTTCCACGGCTTTGGCCCCTATAACTCTGCCGTTCCCAAACCGGAATCGGTTCTGGGCTATCAGCCCGGTGAGCGCCATACCGTCTATGCCGACCAAGAGCGCGTTGTCCGCGCTATCGAGCAGAAGGCGACCGACCGGATGAAGGTGATGGTCTACGGAAAGACTGCCGAAGGCCGACCATTGCGCGTGGTCGCGATCAGCTCTCCCAAGAACATCGCAAGGCTGGAAGAGATTCGCAAGGATATGGAGACACTGGCAAACCCCAAGCCAGGCACCGACTACTCCGCCATTCTGAAAAGACAGCCCGCGTTTGTGTGGATCAACGAGTGCATCCACGGCGACGAAACGGCTTCTTTCGAGTCAGGCATGTGGCTGATCTATAACCTTGCCGCCTCCAAGAATCCCGCCGTCGAAAAGACCCTGGAGAACACGGTGGTCTTTGTGAATCCCGCCTACAACCCGGATGGTCACGAGCGATATGTGGTTTGGTACAACTCGGTGGCGACGGGAAGCGCGGAACGCGGAGCCTTCGAGTTTGATACTCCCGATGCCATGACGGGCCGTGCTAACCATTACCGCTTTGACATGAACCGCGACCGCGTGATCCTCTCGCAGGACGAATCCCGCGCCGAGGTCAAAGAGTTTCAGAAGTGGAATCCGCAGGTCTATTGCGACCAGCACGGACAGGTCCGCAACTACTTCTTCCCGCCCAACGCGATGTCGCAGAACATCAACGTCGATCGCGACCGGATGAACAAGTGGACCGACACCTTTGGTCGAGCCATCGCCAAGAACTTCGACAAGAACGGCTGGATGTACTTTGTCAAAGACACATTCGATCTGTATTACGCAGGCTATCTGGACAGCTGGACCTCGCTGAACGGCGCCGTGGGTATGACCCACGAAACCGACGGCGGACGAGTCTTGGCGAGCAAGCGTGACGATGACACAACGCTGACACTGCGCCACGGTATGGCGGGACACTTCGTTTCGGCGATGTCGGTCATTCAAGAGTCCGGGGCCAAGCGCGAAGATCTTCTCACATCCTTCCTTAGTTTTAAGCAGAAGGCCGTGAGCGGAGAGTTTGCGGGCAAATTCAAGCGAGTGGTCGTCACCAGTGAAGATTTCCGACCGCTGATGCGCCTTGCCGAGCTTTTGGAGCGGCACGACATCAAGTTCACGATTGCTGGCAAAGGGTGGAAGCAGTCAGATGCCACCAACTACTGGACAGGGGCCAAGGAGACTGCCGACTTCCCTGCGGGCGCACTGGTCATCGATATGACCCAGCCTCGGGGCCAGCTTGCCAAGGCTCTCCTTGAGCCGGGAAGCGACTTTGAGCCAGAGTTCATCAAAGAGCAGATGCGCCGTCGGGAGATGGAAAAGAAGGATGAAAACGACCCCGAAGCAGGCAGCTATGAATTCTACGATCTGACCGGCTGGGGACTTCCCTATCTCTTCAACGTCCAGGCATGGTGGTGCGAATCTACCCCTGCCGTCGAGGCTACTGGCGGCTATGAGGCGGGCGGATACATGCCCGATATGAAGCAGGCCACCGTCGGACTTTGGCTGCCTTATACGGATCAGGACGATATCCTTGCGATTGCCGAATTGGCGCAGAAGGGCGTCAAATGCTCAGTCACCAGCAAGGATCTGAAGGTGAAGGATGAAACGATCCCAACCGGCTCCTTCCTCATTCTGCGTGGACGCAATGACGAGAACTATGCCGATACCGTCAAGAAGGTCGCCGAGAAGCACGGCGTGAACTTCCGCGCCATCAGCAGCGGCTATCCCGAATCGGATCGCTACGGACCGGGTTCAGGCGAGGTGCGGCCGATCACCAAGCCCAAGGTCGGCGTCGTCTTTGGCGACAGCAGCAACTCCACCAACTTCGGGCCAGCTTGGTACCTGATGGATCGGGAGTTCAAGCTGGAGTTCACACCGCTGAACACACGCGCCCTGAACGGCGACTTGCGCGACTACACCTGCATCGTGATGCCGGGTGGAGCGTCGATCACCCCGAAACTGAAGGAGTGGGTGAGTGCAGGCGGATGCCTGGTCTTCTTGGGTTCTGGCCCTGCTGTGGGAGAGTCTGGCTTTGTGAAGCTGGATCGGTCCAAGCTTGCCGAAGACAAGAACCCGCCGATGCTTCCAGGAACGCTGTTTGAAGCCACTCTGGATGCGAAGTCGTTCCTCAGCTACGGCTATCCGCGAGACAAGGATGGCAAGGTGAAGGTCGCGATTGCGGTGGATGGCTCGGTCTATTACAAAGCCAAAAAGGGCGAGGGCACGGTGCTGCTGCCGGAGAAAGCCGAGGACTTGAGACTGCTCACGGGCTGGACGTGGGGTGAAGACACCAGCAAGGCGCTGGCAGGCACGGTCTGGGCGCAGGATCAGCCTTCCGGGCGGGGCCGCGCAGTGATCTTCATGTTCGATCCGACGGAGCGCGCCATGTGGCCCGGTCACTTCAAGATGTTTCTGAATGCGATGATCTTGGGCGGGTGAGATCGGCGTTAGGGTGAGGAGACCACAGTTAGAGTTGCGTTCCCTTCCCCCTGATGACCGAGGGGGAAGGGATCTGTGAGCAGAGCGAACTGAGGGATGGGGGTCTAGACGAACTCCCCGGCTAAACAACCCCTCGCTACGCATGGGGAGGGGAACCACAATGCTCCGCTTCCTCGTCAGCGTCGAAGACTTGATGAGGGACGCAATTTCCCTGCCCCCTGATGACCGAGGGGGAAGGGACCAGTGAGCGCAGCGAACAGAGGGATGGGGGTGTAGACGAAGACCGCGGGTGAAAGGAATTCATTCGAGTGAGTCTGGCAATGGCAGGTTTTTAGAACGTGCATCTATTCTTGCTCTCGCAAGGCGCAATACGCTCTCCAACTCTGCTGGGCCGCAGGTAAAGATATCTTTGCTGAGAATGCGAATGACAAGAATTCCTTTCTCATTCAAGAATCTGTCGCGAGCCGCGTCTGCCTCTTTTCGCATTTCGTGGTGAGGTCCATCAACCTCGAGGCAGAGCCTTGCCTTCGCGCAGTAGAAATCAAGGATATATGCGCCTACTGCAAACTGCGTTCGGAACCTGATCCCGTAGTCATTATTGCGAATCGCATCCCAGGTCGCTTTCTCAGACACCGTCATTCGTTTGCGCAAAGAGCGTGCTCGCGCGATTGCCTTGGTGTCTCGATTGAGATGCCTCATTCTTCAAGTTTCGATTGCCTTGGTTTGTTTCCTTCTCAGAACGGTTAGCACCAACTGCTTCGTGTCATAACTGCACTCCAGCACAAGGACAGAATAAGCGCGATTCCCCTCCCCCTGATGACCGAGAGGGAAGGGACCTGTGAGCAGAGCGAACTGAGGGATAGGGGTGTAGACGAAGACCGCGGTCGAGCAAAGCAACCCCCACCCCTCGCTACGCAGGGGGAGGGGATTCCAGGCCTAAGAAGTAAGACCAGGAACGACAGACAAGAAGGATTACCGCATCAGCGCTTCAAGCTCTTTCGCGAACTTCTCACGCACGACCTTGCGCTTGACCTTCAGCGAAGGTGTCAACTCGCCGCTCTCAACGCTAAAGCTGGCGTGCACCAGCACCCACTTCTTCACCTTTTCAAAGTCCGCCAGACCCTTGTTGACGCGGTCCATTTCCGCCTTGATCGTTGCTTTCACGGCATCAGACTCTGCCATTTCATGCTCGCTGGGAGCCTTCATGCCTTTCGCCTCGATCTCCCCCTTGAGCTTTTCAAAGTTGGGCACGATGAGCGCGTAGCAGAATTCGGAGCCATCGCCAAAGACCACAGCCTCGGAGATGTAGGCGCTTTCTTTGATCTTATTCTCGATGGGCTGAGGAGCGACGTTCTTGCCGTTTGCCAGAACGAGGATGTCCTTCTTGCGGTCGGTGATCTTGAGGTGCTTGCCCTCCCAAACGCCGATGTCGCCCGTATGGAACCAACCCTCGGCGTCGATCGCGGCGGCGGTCTCTTCGGGGAGGTTGTAGTATCCCTTCATGACGCTGTACCCACGCACCAAAATCTCTCCATCTTCCGCCAGCTTGACCTGCACATCCTTGATGGGCGGGCCAACAGTCCAATACTTGTTGTCGTCGGGGTGGTTGACGCAGGTAGCGGCAGTCGTTTCGGTCAGTCCGTAGCCTTGCAAGACATGCCAGCCCATCGCCATATAGAACTCGGCAACATGCTTGGGCAGGGCAGCGCCGCCAGAGACGAAGAAGCGAATCCGTCCGCCCGTTCTCGCCCGAACCTTGCTTCCCACAATCTTGTCCAGCAGCCCAGCCAAGGGAGCGAAGCCGCCGCGAGCGCGGGCAATGCCTTGACTCAGCGCCATGTTGAACAGCTTTTGGCGCAGCGCAGGCTGCTTTTTGACACCGTCGAGGATTTTCTCGCGGGTAGCTTCCAAGAACCGGGGAACGCAGAGAATCACCGTCGGCCTAACTTTGAGCATGTCGCCGGCAAGGCTGGCGAGATTCTTCGCGTATCCGATGCTGGCACCCTTTGAGATGGGCAGACACTGTCCTGCGAAACGCTCAAAGACATGCGACATGGGCAGGAAGCAGAGGAACACATCGTTCTCATCAAAGGGCAGGCATTCCTTGATCTCCGAACAGAGCCAGGTGAACGCTCGATGTTGGAGCATCGCGCCCTTCGGCTGGCCTGTGGTGCCGCTTGTGTAGATAAACGTCGCGATATCTGCGGGGTCGACGGCATCGATGTGCCGGTTCCAATCCTCTTCGCTCAGCTCCAGCTCAGGCTTGTGAGCCATGACGTCGATGGAGTCGTCCGAGCCTTTAAGGAGCATCACCCGAATGCCCGAGATCCCTTCCGTCTTCTTGGCTTGCTCAGGGCTCCCCGCGATCACGATCTTCGCGTCGCAGTCATTGACGATATATTGAGCCTGATCACTGGGCAAAGTTGGATAGATCGGCACAAGAACCACACCCAAAGACTGGCACGCCCAGTCCACCAACGCCCATTCGTAGCAGTTCTCGCTTTGCAGGCAGATCCGGTCGCCCTTTTCCAATCCGAGACTCTTGAGCACACCCGCGTATTTGCGCACCAATCCGCCCAGCTCCGTATAGGTGATTGCACGGAACGTGTTGCCTTCCGGCACCTGCATCGCCACCCGGTTCGGCCATCGCTGAATAGATCGGCGGAGCATCGCTCCCATCGAAAGGAGTTCGGCTTGCGTGGTGGGCTCTTGTACGGCGCTCATCATTGTCTCCATTGACTGCTTCATTCCAGGATCGGGTTTCTACCTTAGCCGATTAGCCTGGGAAATTGGTACCGGAATAGCGATCTGCTATCAGGGATGGGCAATCGCTGGGACACTGCCTGATCGCTGACAGCCCGACGGCTGATAGCTTACAGGAGCGACCGATCTTTCACCATGAAATAGTAAGACACCAGCGCGGCGGCAAGGTCCTGTGGCTCCGAATCCAAGCTGTGCACACCCGCCGACTCCAACAGCATCCCCGCCTTGGCGCGGTCGCCGGTAAAGGCCAAGGCCGCGGCTTTGAAGTAAAGATCATCAATCGAATACAGACTTCGCTCTGCCGACTCCTTCAGCCGGGGATCGCCTACACGAGCCAAGAGCGTCAGATGTCGGCGAGCCATCGGACCAAGCGCCCTGATCAGATCCTTCGCCTGATCTTCATCCTCCGCGTCTGTGAACGCCACGATCAGCGATCTTCTTTTCCAGCGTGTTGCCAGATAGCTGAACGCACCGATGGAGTCGCTTTCGACAGGCTCGGCGAGGATGTTGTGGATGGCCTCGATGATGATGCCCACCTGGTTTCGGCCTTTCTTAGGCGGGATATAGCGGCGAACGGTATCGGCATAGACCAGCAAGCCCACCATATCCCCGGCAACTTGGGCAGCATGGGCCAGCATCAGGCAAGAGTCCAAAGCATGATCCAGCTTGGTGACCCCGTTGACCTCGCTGAGCATCTTTCTCCCGACGTCGATGACGATGATAACCGACTGATTTCGCTCCGTCTCGTACTGCCGAACGACCAGCTTGCTCCGGCGTGCCGAAGCCTTCCAGTCGATCTTTCGATAGTCGTCGCCTTCGGTGTAGTCGCGCAGGCTTTCAAACTCGGAGCCCAGGCCCCGGATCGCCGTTTTGCGAATGCCGATCTGATTCAGCTTGCCCCGCTGCTTGAGAAGGTCGAACTCGCGCAACGCCAGGACATTGGGATAGACGCGCACGGGCTGTCCTGTTGCAAGCCGAACGATGCGATCGACCAGCCCGAACGGACACTTCATCTTGAGATAGGAGCCTCGGAAGTAGTCGCTGCCGCGCTCTGGAGGAACCAAGTGGTAGTCCAGAACCACGGAACGCCCCGGTTCAATAGCAAGCGCAAACTCCTTGCGAGTGGCATCGAAAGTGAGGGGCGGCTCATCCCGAAAAACCCCTTCGATCCTCTCCACACCCTCGTTCTCAATCATCACTTCGATTCGGTTTTGGATGCGGACAGAGAGGACCGGATCAAACTTCCTTCGGATACGGAGCGTGCTGACATCGGGGGCAAGGCGATAGCCGATATAGCCCGCGAGCAAGATCAGGCCGTTGTAAACCCAGATGAGATAGCCCGCACCCAACAGCGCAAACACGGCTGCCAAAGGCAGACCGAGGAATAGGCAAAGCCACATTCGGCGCGTTGGAATCATTCCCGATCATTTTGCCGAAAGCCGCCTCATTATTCCAATTGACAGACTGAGAAATGTAAGATATAGTAGACATATGTACGGTTATTTGCGCGATGCAATTGTTTGTCGGACCAGTCGGGCTATGGAAGATCTCATCCGTTCAGCCGAGGCTGTACCTCCAGATCGGCTGGATTGGAGTCCATTGGGTGAGGGCAGAACGGTTCTGGACTTGGTTCGGGAATGTGTGGAGGTGAACGACCGCTGGACTCACATCCTCCTGGAAAAATGCTGGATGGAAAGAAGCTCTGAGGAGATGAGCGCCTATTGCGCCACAATGCCGGATCTGCTGACAGCGATGGCTAAGCTGCGCAGGGCCACCGCGGCATACATCGAGGCGATTCGCAACGTTCCGTATGAAGAGCTTTCCTTTCAGCTCACCTTGCCTTGGAACACGATTTCGATGGCGGACGCGCTGATGCATGCCGCCGATCACATGAGCTATCACAAGGGGCAAATCTGCTATATCCAGACCCTGTATGGGGACTGGGAAGAGCGATAGCCCGGGTAGCATTTCAGCATGGCCCACGAGGTCGCGCTGCTTAGCCCGGAGAAGACGATTATCACCTACCGCCTCGCCGGGGTGGGAGCGCGGATCATGGCCAAGCTGCTCGACATTGCCATCATCATCGTTACGCTCATTGGGATCACGACGATTATCGCTCTGATCGGTGCGATGAGCGGCTATTACGGCGAAGGCATCTTTACCGCTCTGGGGTTGATCCTTATGTTTGCCTTCCCTTTGCTCTACTGCATCCTGTTTGAAGGCCTGTGGAACGGGCAGACCGTCGGGAAGAAAGCGCTTGGTCTGCGGGTAAGAACCATCGATGGCACCCCCATCCGCTTTGGCGCGGCTGTCGGACGGAACCTGATGCTCATGGCGGACTTTCTGCCGGTGCTGGGATTTGCCGGAATCGTTGCGATCTTTACCAACCCCCGAGGACAGCGCATCGGCGATCTCCTGGCGGGCACGATCGTTGTCTACGAGCGATCACGCCCCGTGACCTTTACCGTCGCGCCACACGCCGTCAATGTGCATCCGTTTGAGGATTCGGTGGGTGATCTCCGGGGGATGACCATGGAAGAGTATCTGGCTCTGCGTCGCCTCTGCGATCGCTTCCCAGAACTCTCTATCGCCATACAGAAAAAGATGGTGGATGAGGTTTGGCTGCCCATCGCCCGAAACCGAAAGATTCCCTTGCCCGCACACGTCCATCCGATCTATATCGCCGAGGCTGTCGTGATGCGCTTCGGAAGAACCCACGGATTGTTATGACAACCTGTGGATTATCGGTGGAAACGGGGGAATGTTAAGCATGTGTCGAAAACCGAAGGCTGGAAACTTATACAGAACCGGGTTATTCCACACGCTTTTCCACAGATGTGAGCTTGGCTCAAATGTGCGATTTCAGTTCAAATGTGGCGCGAATCCTAGACACTGAGTTCATTTGAACCTGAGTTTTCCACATTTTAGTTTTCCGTTAAGAATAAAAGTAAGTTCTATATGCAAGAAACTCCTAATAGAGAAAGGGATGGGGATTTCTCAAAGCCTGACCGCATAGCGGGTCTGGAAAGAATCTCTCTGCGCGACTTTCGGAATTATGCGCATTTGGAGCTTGAGCTTTCTGCGGAGTTCAATATCGTTTCTGGACCGAATGCTCAGGGCAAAACGAACCTTCTTGAAGCCATTTACCTTGCCGCTACCGGGCGAATATTGCGCGGATCGAAGGATGTTGAAGCGATTCGCGACGGTGCAGAGGGCTTTCGGGTTGCTGCGACCTTGCTGGAAACGGGAACCGAGATCGCGGTTCGTCTGGATCGGGGTTCACGCAAGCGAGCTTCCTTGAATGGTGTCGATCTGCCAAGAGCTTCCGATATTTTGGGCCGGATGCCGTGTGTCTGTGTAAGCTCGGCGGACCTCCCACTGGTTCACGGGGAACCTTCGGAACGCCGGATGTTTCTTGATCTGGAGCTTTCTCAGCTGTTTCCCGGATACTTGCGGCACCTCTCGCTGTACAAGCGGGCTTTGGAGCAGAGGAACGCGCTTTTGAAGCTGGCTCAAGAAAACTATCAGCCTCCGGATGTGTTTCTGGTTTGGGAGCAGCACCTTTCGGAGCATGGATCGGCGCTCAGGCGACATCGCGCCGAATATCTGCGCCGACTGGAGCCCTTCTCTTCTGCCGTACATGCATTCCTGGGGCAGGAGGAGCGCCTACAGCTCGTTTACCGCCCCAAGGACGAATCCATGGACCCTGAAGGCTTTGCGAGGGCTCTGGAGGGCAACAGAGGGCAAGAAATCGCACGCGGCACCACGACCATCGGCCCGCATCGAGATGATTTTGAGATTCTCATTGACGGTCGGGAAGCGAGGCTTTTTGGGAGTCAGGGCCAACAGCGCACGGCGGTTATCGCCTTAAAGCTGGGAACCCTCCTTTACTTCAGCGACGAACTGGGCTTTACGCCGATTTTGCTCCTGGACGACGTTTTGAGCGATCTTGATGCAGGGAGACGAAGCCGCCTTGTCGAATGGGTGCTGAAGCATGCTGGGCAAACGGTTCTTACCTGCACAGAGGCTGAAGCGGCTGGCGAATCCATCTTGAGCAAGGCTCGGATTTTTGATGTTCAGGGTGGAGCGGTGAGTCTGAGATGAAGCAGATTCGACGGGTTTTGAGTGAGACATTCTTCCAGGAGGAGGTGGTGCGTACCGCACGGGCGCAGACCTGCCTTCGGCGCTGGGAAGAAGTCGTTGGCCCTGGCTTGGCAAAGCGGTCTTGGCCGGACCGATACGATCGGGGAACGGTTTGGGTCGCGGTTGAAGGATCGAGCTGGGCGCAAGAATTGAGGATGCTTAAGCGTCAAATCTTGGAGAAATTGACGTCCATCTCCGGTGATCGCGATCTGTTCAAAGATGTCCGCTTTGGGGTCCGACCGCTGCGCAAAGAGGAGATGCTGGCATTGCCGAGTGAGCCCGACTTGGAAGAGGACTCTCCGGACGAGCGTGATGGGTTATCGATCCGCGAGATCTATGAGCGGCGATTAGCGCGAATGAAGGCGGAGACGGGGAGTGAGGGATCAGATTGAGCATCGGCCCGCGCTGACCGCAGCGCTTGGGCTGATTGCTGGATTGGCGACTTCCTACTGGTTCCCTGCCTGCACGCTCTTCTTAGCGCTGGTGGTTGTTCTGGCGTCTTTGAAATCGCGTGCAGTGGCATGCGTTGCGTTTGTGATAGGCGTCTTCCTTTGGCCTGGAACACCGAACCCAGAGCTCATTCGAAAGCAGGCGATCCAGGGACAATTCACGGTTGTCTCCATGCCGTCGAATGCAAGAGATACAAAGATCGCCGAGATTCAAAACGATACGGGCCGGTACCGTTTTATATATCAGGAGCCCTCAATCAGTCTTTATGATCGTATTCAGCTTGAAGGAACTCTAAAGGGTGTCTCCGAGGTGCAGGAGCCTTACTTTCGAACCAAAGGCTTGCGTGGTTCTATATCAGTCGATAGCTCAAAAGATATACGGATCATCCAAAGCGGCCCGGCGATTTTTCGATGGGGACTAGGCTGGCGAGAGTCGTTTCTCGGGTTTACCGAGAGCCATCTTTCACCCTCGACAGCCAGTCTGGTCGATGCTCTATGTTTCAATGTCGACGGAGATTTGCCGGATGAAATGCGGACCAATCTCCAGCGGTCAGGAACGATCCACATCATCTCCGCTTCGGGCCTGCACGTCTTCCTTCTTTCTCTTGCCGTGCAGTTCTTGCTGGCTTATCTTCCCCTTCCCAGGTGGGCACAATTTGGACTGCTCATATTGATCCTCGTTCTCTATGCGGCCGCCGCTGGCTTTCGACCTCCGGTGGTGCGTGCGGCTTTCATGGGTGCGGCCTATATGGGATCCGAGTTTGTGAAGCGTGTGCCGGATTCGATTTCCGCGCTGAGCGCTGTGGCGATCGCATTTCTCCTTTGGAAACCGCTGACATTGCTCGATATCGGCTTCCAGCTCTCCTTTGTTGCCGTCTTTGCACTCAGCTACTTCCGGCTCTTCGAGAACACAGAGGCGGACACGATGCCCAAGATCGTGAAAACCAAGCTGGGGCATGGACTTTGGCAGAGTCTGGTGGCGACGGTTGCAACGGCTCCCCTGGTGGCCTACCACTTTGGTCAGGTGTCGATCGTGGCATTGTTGGCAAACCTGCTGATCGCCGCGGCGATTCTTCCCATCATGGTGGGTTCAGTGGCAGCATGGCTGGCTTCGTTTGTCGCAAAGAGTGTTTCTGCCGGGATTCTGTCCGTCTTTGTGACTCCGTTTGCAGGGTGGATTTCGCTCGTCGTTGAATTATTAGGCAGTCTAAGCATTGCGTCAGTGGAGGTGCCTGAGTTCAGCGCGGTTTGGCTGATTCCGATCTATGGCGCGATGGTCGCTCTTTGGAGGCCGCGTGTCCGGCCGGCTTAAAGCAGCCTTGCTCTTTGCTTCAGCGTTGGCGCTGGGGTTCTGGATCGGATTCCGACAATCCGATCCGCCTGAGAGGCTGATCTTCTTCTCCGTGGGTCAAGGGGATTGTGCGCTGCTGCAAGCTGGCGGGTCGAACATCTTGATCGACGCCGGACCTGCGAATGAGTATTCGGATGCGGGGCGCACGCTCATCTACCCGAAGCTTCGAGAACTTGGCGTGGATCGTATTGACATCGCCATTCTCTCTCACCCCGATACCGACCACATTGGGGGATTGGTGAGTCTTTCGCAGAGGATGCGCATTGAAACCGTAGCCGTTCCAGGACATTTCTCGAAGAATAAAACTCTGGCTGCAGTTTTAGAAAGGAGCCGTATTCCGGCTTCAAAAGTGCTGTGGGTGAACCGTGGAATGGAGATCCTCTCCGGCAAGTGGCGTCTGCGCATGGCTTCCCCGCCTTATGGAGCTGGAGATTCCGACAACAATGGGTCTCTCTTTGTTTGGATCGGGAAGGAGAAGGCGTCGGCTGTCTTTTCGGGCGATGCCGATATGCTCACCGAGGCATCCATGATCCCTCGTGGCTCTTGGAAAGCTCAAGTCATGAAAGCAGGGCATCACGGAAGCAAGTTTTCTACCGGGCCGGAGTGGTTAGACGCCGTCCAGCCGCAGTTTGTCATTTTCAGCTGTGGGCGAAACAACACGTACGGTCATCCTTCGGCAGAGGCTCTTGCCCGGGTTAAGGAGTCTGGCGCTCAGGCTCTGCGCACGGATCGAGATGGGACGATAACTTTCAGGGTCGGGGAGCGGGGATTTGAGTTGGTTAAGAGGTAGTTCCTCCTCCTCGTCAACGTCGAAGACTTGATGAGGAGGGGGTTAGGGGGTGGAGAGTGTTTGATCCCTCCAGAACAGCAGTTCTGGAGCGTACTTGCTGAGAGTTGGGCTTTACACAACACTCTGATCGCCGAGCTTCCCCCACCCTTTAATCCCCTCCCCCATCTTCGCTACGCTCAGACGAGGGAGGGGAACTCTGCCGATCCCTCCAGAACTGCTGTTCTAAAAAGTAGCTATCGACCATCCGAAATCAGCCATCTATCACCTATGGTTGATTGCAGATCGCTGACAGCCGATAGCTATTTAAGCCCCAAACAGCTTCCTTCGTTCCGCGATCTTCTCCAGCTTTGACTTCATTTCGTCAGCCAAAGCCCGATCGCGCTCAACGATCTCCGGCTTCGCACGGCTCACAAAGTCCGCGTTATTCAGCCGTTGCATGAGTTTTTCCAGCTCGCCGCTGATCTTTTCGCTCTCTTTATCCAACCGTTCCAGTTCCTTAGCCGGGTCGACCAGATCGCCGATCGCAATGTGAAGGTCGACGCTTTCGACCGTCGTGCTCACAAACTTCCCTTCCGTCGGCTTTCCGGGCTTCAGGCTCGTCACCCACGACTGCGTCTGGACGATGTACGCTCCGCTTCCCAGGTCGCCTTCATAGTACGCCTCGTCCAACGCCTTCATCGGCGTGAGGCCGAGCTCGGCTCGAAGGGCGCGGAAAGCTCGAGTGATCTCGAACGCTCGTTCGATTTCTGACTCAACGGAAGGCTGATGGAACTCAGTTGGGAGCTCAGGCCAGCCCTCTTCCATGAGGAATCGCTTCTTGCTTTCAATCGGCAGGAACTGATAGAGTTCTTCGCTGATGTGAGGCATGAGCGGGTGCAGGAGCTTGAAGAACGCGCTGAGGGCGGTGATGAGCACCCACCGCGGAGCAGCGTCTCCGGCAGCCAGCCGAGCCTTGGAGACTTCGATATACCAGTCGGCAAGCTCGGACCAGAAGAACTTGTAGAGCGCTGAGCAGGCTTCCTGCACGTTATAGGTTTCGTATGCCTCCTTGCAGGCCTTTTCCGTGGCATAAAGGCGGCTAAGGAGCCACTGATCCGTCGCTTCCAGCTTCTCGGGCTTGGTTGGGGCCTCAGGAACGTTCATCAGAACGAACCGCGTCGCGTTCCAGATCTTGTTGCAGAAGTTGCGCGCGTCCTCGGTACGCCGTTCGCTGTACCGAATCTCCTGGTTGTAGCCGGTTTGGCTGAACAGGGTCCAGCGGAGAGCGTCAGCGCCGAGCTTCTCGATGATATCCATCGGATCGACACCCGTGCCGAGCGACTTGCTCATGCGTTTGCCGTCTTCGGTAAGGATCGTGGCGTAGATAAACACGTCCTTGAACGGTTCCTTACCCATGAAATCCTCGCCCATCATGATCATGCGAGCGACCCACAGATAGATGATGTCGCGGGCCGTGATGAGCACGTCTCCAGGGTAGTACCGGCTCAAATCGGCAGTTTCATCGGGCCATCCCAGCGTTGCAAAGGGCCACAGACCGGAGCTGAACCAGGTGTCCAGCACGTCGTCGTCCTGCTTGACGATCTTTTGCCCTGACTTCTTCTCGGCTTCCTCCCAAGAGTGGGCGGCAACAGCCTCCCCAGACTCGGTGTAATACACCGGAATGCGGTGTCCCCACCAAAGCTGACGGCTGATGCACCAGTCGCGGATATTCTCCATCCACTCCAGATAAACCTTCTCGTAGCGGTTCGGAACGAACTTGGTGCGCCCGCTCTTAACGGCTTCGATGGCGGCTTCGGCAAGCTTGGTCTGGCTCACAAACCACTGTTCAGAGAGGAGCGGCTCGATGATATCTTTGCTGCGGTCAGAGATTTGAATAGCGATCTCGTGATCTTCAATCTTGACGAGATAGCCCTGCTCTTCAAGGTCGGCAACGATGCGCTTGCGGGCTTCCTGACGGTCCAAACCAGCGTACTGTGCGCCATTTTCGTTGATCTTGCCTCGCTCGTCCAGCACCACCGGCATCTCCAAACTGTGCCGAACGCCGACTTCATAGTCGTTCGGGTCGTGAGCGGGAGTGATTTTCACCGCGCCCGTTCCGAACTCAGGATCGGGATAGGTGTCTGCGATGAGGGGGATTTCCCGGTTCAGCAACGGAAGAATCAGTGTCTTTCCTACCTTACCGTGATAGCGCTTGTCGTCGGGGTGGACGGCAACGGCAACGTCGGCGAGCATTGTTTCCGGGCGTGTGGTGGCGATCACGACCTCGCCAGAACCGTCGGCAAACGGATAGCGGATGTGATACAGCTTGCCCTTGATGAGTTGGCGCTCGATTTCAATGTCGGAAACGCTGGTTTGCAGACTGGGGTCCCAGTTCACGACGCGCTTGCCCTTGTAGATCAAGCCCTTCTCAAACCACTCGATGAAGACCTTAAGGACGGCTTCGGCATACTTCTCATCCAGCGTAAAGCGCAGTCGCGTCCAGTCGAACGCGCAACCCATGCGGCGGAACTGGTTGATGATGGTGTTTCCGCTCTCGTGTCGCCATTCCCAAACCTTCTCGATGAATGCTTCGCGGCCGATCTTTGCCGCGCTGGAGCCTTCTTTGCGGAGCATCTTGTCAACCACCGACTGCGTGGCGATACCCGCGTGGTCTTGGCCCGGAAGAATCAGAACGCTCTTACCGACCTGTCGGTTGAATCTGCCCAAAAGGTCATGCAAGGAATAGCAGAGAGCATGTCCCATGTGCAGGGAGCCCGTGATGTTGGGAGGGGGGATGGTGATGCAGTAGACGGGTTTGTTAGGGTCTTCGTCAGGCTGGAAAAGCCCCGCCTTTTCCCATTCGGCGTACCACTTCTGTTCCACTGCGGACGCGTCGTAACGCGTTGAAAGCTCGTTAACGTTTGCCATATTGTCACCTTTCCTGTCGTGAAAGACTTGGTCTTGATTATAGCGGATTAGGTTCAAATCTACAGGTCAGAGGGCCTTTGCAGGTTCAAAATGTTTCATGTGAAACATTTCGGGAAGCCCTCCCTTGTCGTGACGAAGGAACGATGGGGGAGGGTTGGGAGGGGGAAATACGGCTTGAGAATTTACGCGAATAATAAAGGCAGCGTACAGACTTGGAACGGAGCTTGTCGTGCTACACAAGCCTTATCGCATCGAACTGCCGCACTTCCCCACCCCTAACCCCTCCCCATCCCGGCAAGCCGGGACGAGGAGGGGAATCGGTAATGTTTCACATGAAACATCGCTATCGCTTCTGGCTGAACAGCTCCCGGATCACGTCCTCAATGTCCACTTCCTGAATCGCGACGTCCGCAACGGGAAGCGTTTGAAGAGCTTGCGAAGTCACCGCTGCCATCTTATCCGGGGGAATTTCCAGAAGGGCGGAGGATTCGTCTGATTCGATAACACAGCCCAAAGCATTCAAGGACTCCGGGGAAACAGACGAAGAGAACGTCAGCTGAAGTTTGCGCGTGTTGGAGAACTGCTTAGTCAAGTCGTCCAGAGTGCCTTGGAACACCATCTCACCGTGATCGATCACGATCACCCGCTCGCAAAGCTCCTCCACGTCCTGCATGTAGTGGCTGGTAAGGAGAACGGTGCTCCCATCCTCCCGATGCAACTCTTTCAAGAACTCACGGATGCGCTTTTGGCTGACAACGTCGAGACCAAGGGTCGGCTCATCCAGGAAAACAACCCTTGGAGCATGGAGCAATGCAGCAACCAGCTCACACTTCATCCGTTCGCCCAAGCTCAATTTTCGAACCTGCGTGTTCACCTTGTCGGAGATTTGCAGGGCTTCGATCAATGCGTCCACGCGTCGCGTAAAGTCAGCATCGCTAACCTCATAAAGCTCCTTGAGGACCACAAAGCTGTCCCAGGCGGGCAAATCCCACCAGAGCTGCTGCTTGTTGCCCATGACCAGCGCGATCTGTTTCAGCATCTCCGGCTTACGGTCGAAAGGCGTGAATCCAAGAACTTCCGCCTTGCCGGAGGTGGGGTACAGGATGCCGGAGAGCATCTTCAGCGTGGTCGTCTTGCCTGCGCCGTTTGGGCCAAGAAACCCTACCATCTCCCCCTGTTCGATCTGAAAGGAGACGTCGACAACCGCCTTCACCTCAACCTTTTCGCGTGTGAAAAGGCTCTTGATTGCCCCGCCAACGCCAGGCAGCTTCTTGTGCGAGATGTAGGTCTTGCACAAGTCTTGGACGACGATCGCGGGCATGCGAGGAGATTACCTTCCTTGTCTATTCGCCGCTCCAGTTGACTGCAGAAGCCGACAGCGCGATGAGCAACCCGACTATGGGCGCGGTAAAGAGGAGCGAATCTATTCGGTCAAGGATGCCGCCGTGCCCAGGTAAGAGTGAGCCGCTGTCCTTCTTGTCAAAACGCCGCTTCCATGAACTCTGAAAAAGATCGCCAGCTTGGCCAAGGAGTCCTGCGACAACGCCACACCAAACACTCGAGACCAGCGGAACGCCCGCGATGTACCCGCCCAGCACTGCCCCAAGAATGCAAAAAATGAGGTTTGCGATAGCTCCTTCCACTGTCTTTTTCGGCGAAATCTTGGGAGCGAGCAAGTGCTTGCCAAACAGTTTCCCGGCAAAGATTGCCGCCGAATCGCCTGCCCACAAGCTAAAAAGAGGGACCAAGACGAAAGATTGCCAGTTCCAGGGGCTACCACGGTGTGAAAGAAGGTGCAGAGTATAGAGAGCACACAGCGGGGCCGCTACCCACAAAGAGCTGAGCTCAACCAGGATCTTCGATGACGACGGAGGTTTTTGAAGACTCAACGCAGCCCCACCAATCACGGAGAGCGCTAAAGAGCCCATCATCAGTAGGGGGCCCCACTGTATCTCCATGTTCAGCACGCCAAATGCGTGCCCCGAATACCAAAAGACAGTGCCTGCCATGAGCAGTAGTCCAAGCCAGGGCCTATACTTGGGTTCGCTCGCCACATTCCCGATCTCCGCCGATGCAATCCACGTCACCAGAATCAGCAGAATTCCAAGCGGGAGCGGGTGCGCCACAAAGACTGCCGCCAACACGACGGGGATGAGGGCAAGGGCGGTGAGAACGCGAGTTTTCAATCGATCTCCAAGGTGGACAGACTCTTAGAAAGAGACTACGCTCAGGCTCAGGAAGTCGTCGAGCGATCATCAAAAGAGCCTAAAAGAACGGTACCGCAGTCTAGTTTTGCATCAGCACGCCCATCTTGCGCTTTACGCGCTGCAGAGCGTTGTCAATCGACTTGGTGTGGCACTGCAGCTCGTCGCTCATTTCCCGATAGGACATGCCTTCAAGATAGCAGTGAAGGACCTTGCGCTCCAGATCGCTCAGCAGGTTGCGCACTGCCTCGTGGAGGTTGCGGGGGAGCTTTTCACACAGGGCTTCGATGGTAGGGCAGTCGGCCTTGTCGTCAGGCAGAATATCGAGCAGGGAACCGTCTGAGGGTTCGTCTCCAAGCGAGCGGTTGAGAGAGACGTATCCATTCAGCGGAACATGCTTTTGCCGCGTTGCGGTCTTGACAGCCGTGATGATCTGTCGAGTGACGCAAAGCTCCGCAAAGGGTCGGAACTTGCTCAGACGATCCTCTCGAAAGTCGCGGATAGCCTTGAACAGGCCAATCATGCCCTCTTGGATAACGTCGTCGTGGTCCGCGCCGATCACAAAGTAGGCGCGCGCCTTGTTCTCCACAAGCGGGCGATACCGCATGATCAGGAATTCGGTCGCCCCAGGATTGCCCATCCTGGCAAGCGAAACCACTTCTTCATCCTGCATGCAGCTAAAGCTGTTCTGGTCCAGTATTTCCGCAATGAAAGCCAATGCCAACCAAACGACTGCGGAGTCGCAAACGCCCCGTCCGCAAAACCTATTACAAGGCGTCCCCTCATGCATCTTATATCAGGATTCACGACCTGTCAATAACTTTTTACAAATACGCCTACATTATTTACTTTAGGGTGAATCTGGGTGCTTAAGAGTGCCACTAAGCGAAGCACTTGCTAATGTACAAAGCGGTCTCTGCCAAGCTGGCAGAGACCGCTTTTGAGGAAGGCGTTGGCCCGGATTTACGGGTTGACTTTAACCTTGACCGTGGCTACGTAAGGCTTCTTCAGACCGTTCGCATCAGAGATGGTGAGCGTCACAGTGAAGGTGCCTGCCTTGCGGAACTTTCGCTTGATGGTCGGACCCTCGGCATCGGTCTGGATTCCGTCCGTAGAGTCGAAGTCCCAGGAGTACTTAAGGACGCTGGAACCGCCGAATCCTCGAGCGTTGAAGGTGACTTCATCGCCGAGCGCCAGGTTCATATCTGCCTGGCTGATTTCGCCGGTGATCGGCGTGGCGTCGTTGATCATGCGAATGTCGCCCACATAGAACGTGGTCATCGCATCGCCCGAGAAAGCCAGCTCCTTGATCTGCATGTTTGTCTTGTCAAACCCAGAAATCACGGTGAGCGGCGCGGCAACGCTCAGCCACCCTCGCTCGGAAGTCGCATTCGTGTTTACAGCGATATAGGCTTCGCTCTTCTTGCCGTCCGTCGTGGTGACGATCAGGCGAATGTTTCGGAGCGTGCCAGCCGGAGTCGAGGCCGTATTGCCGCTGGATGCGCCACCGCGATTACCGCCGCCCTTTCCGCTGCCATCGTCACCCAAAGTTCCGCCGCCGCTGCTGCCTGCGCCAACGCCTCCGCGACCGCCACCCAGAGTGGTGCTCAGGTCAGCCACACGGATGGTGAGCCGAAGCAGATTGTTCTTGTCGGCGTAGGCGCCCTTCATGTCGATAGGCGAGCTGATCGTCAGGATGCCACCCTGGAAGAAGTTGCGTGTGGAAACGCGAATGGAGTAGATGCCTTCATAGGCCAGTTCATCGGTTTCTGCGATGGAGCCGCTGCCCCAGCCGCGAACGCTAATGCTCTGATCCTTGATAGGCTTTGTCGAATTGTAAAGAACCTGTGCGTTGGCAAGGGTGCTGAACCCTGCAACGCCGATGGCTAAAACCTTCCAGATGTTGGTCATGGATACCTTCCTCATCTATCTTTCAACGTCTTCTCGGCGCACGCGCTGGATGTCCACCGCATGCCCCGTATCTCTTTCGACGTCGACAATTACCCCACAGATTACACCACTGCCGCTCGCAACCTCAAATCTCTCGGGCAATCCGGTTAAGAACCGGCGCAAAATTATGCCCCGATCCATCCCGAGGACCCCATTTTGCGGTCCTGTCATGCCCACGTCGGTGATGGCGGCAGTGCCTCCGGGAAGGATGCGCTCATCTGCGGTGGTGACGTGTGTATGCGTCCCAAGCACCATGCTTGCGCGCCCCTCCACGTGATAGGCAAAGGCGATTTTCTCGCTTGTGGCCTCTGCGTGGAAGTCGATCAAAATGTTGGACGTGTCGAGAGTGGGCAATATTACATCGATTGCCGCAAAAGGGTCGTCATAGCCGTCAAGGAAGACTCGGCCGCAAATGTTGATGACTGCCAGCTTCACCCCGTCTTTCTCAACCGTGCACACGCCTCGGCCCGGACTGTTGCGATGCGCGTTGTACGGGCGTACGATCGGCTTGCTCGTGTTGAGGTAGTCGTGAATATCGCGCTTCTGGAAGGCGTGGTTGCCTAAAGTGATCGCGTCGACTCCAAGCTTGAAGAAGCTGTCCGCGATGTCGGGTGTGATTCCAACCCCCGCCGCCGCATTTTCGCCGTTGACCACGACAAAAAGCGGTCGGAAGTCATTGACCAAGCCGGGCAAAAACCGCTCCAGGGCCTGCCTCCCGGGCTTGCCCACAACGTCACCGATAAACAGAACGCGAAAGATGCTCATGCAACCCGATGACATTACCCCGACGACTTGCCGTCCGCTGGGCAGGGTTAGTCGGCGTGGCCTCCAGGATAGAGATCTTCCAGAACAAGCTCGATGGCTTCTTCGGAGAATCCGCGAGCGGCAAGGAAGCGGCCTGCCTTTGCCCGTGTATCCTTTCTGGGCTGGCTTTGTAGAGCCTTGAGGGCCAGTTCCCGTTCATCGCCAGGATCTTGCTGAGACAGGCATTCTGAAACGATCTCCTCAGGCGCCCCTCGCAGAATCAGTTCTGCACGAATGTGCTCAATGCCCTGTCCTTTGCGCTGAACGGCCTTCTCCACCAAAGCGGCGACGGTACGCCGGTCATCGAGCGCGCGCCGTTCAGTGAGGAGCTGAATCGCCTGCTCGACGGTGTTTTCGTCATGCCCAGCTTGAAGCAGAGCCTTCCGAATTTCGGCCGTGAGCTTGTCAGAGGCATTCAGCATTCTAAGAGCCTTGGTGAGGGCTTTTTCCAGCTCGGGTGAGAGATTCTGCAGCGATGTAGGTTTCACGAAGAACTCCTATGCAAATCACAAAGCCCAGCCCGGCGATTCGACGGACTGGGCTTTAGGCGGGGTGGGGAAGAGCCTACTCCTCGTCCGGACCGTCATCGTCGGCAGAGACGACGGCAGAACCCTTTGCCAGCGCTCTCTCGCTCTTGATGATGTTTCGGACCTTGTCGTTGATCTCGGCAAACACGGCCTTGTTCTCTTCCAGGAAGTTGCGGGCATTGTCTCGCCCCTGGCCCAGACGAGTTTCACCGTAGTTGAAGTAAGTGCCAGACTTTCCAACGACACCTCGGGCCACTGCCGCATCCAAAAGGTCGCCCGATTGGCTGATGCCCTGACCGAAGATCATATCGAACTCCGCCTGCTTGAACGGAGGAGCGACCTTGTTCTTGACGACCTTGACCTTGGTTCGTGCACCGATCTGGTCTGCACCAACCTTGATCGCGTCGCCGCGTCGGACTTCAAGACGGATAGACGACCAGAACTTGAGTGCGCGACCGCCCGGAGTGGTCTCCGGGTTGCCGTACATCACGCCGATCTTTTCGCGAAGCTGGTTGATGAAGATCGCGGCGGTGTTCGACTTGCTGATGTTTCCACCAAGCTTTCGCATGCTCTGCGACATTAGGCGAGCTTGCAGACCCACAAAAGAATCTCCCATTTCGCCTTCGATTTCGGCCTTGGGAACGAGTGCGGCGACTGAGTCGACGACGACGATATCGATGGCGCCGGACTTGACCATGCCGTCGACGATCTCAAGGGCTTCTTCGCCGCTGGTCGGCTGAGCGATATAAAGCTTGTCTACATCAACGCCGAGCGATCGGGCGTACTCGATGTCAAGCGCGTGCTCAACATCCACGAAGAGCGCAAGGCCGCCTGCCTTTTGAGCCTCAGCGATGACGTGCAGGGCAATCGTGGTTTTGCCGCTCGATTCTGCGCCGTAGATTTCGGTAATTCGTCCGCGGGGGATGCCGCCCACGCCAAGAGCCATGTCTAGGCTCAGTGCGCCGGTAGAAATTGCTTCAACTGGCTCTTTGTTTCCGTCACCCATGCGCATAATCGCGCCTTTGCCGAAACTCTTTTCGATCTGGCTCAAGGCGCTTTCCAGCGCTCTGTCACGGTCCGGGGAAATATCACGAGTCATAGTACGTTCAGATGCCATTGACGAATTCTCCTCAATCTTTGTCTACATAAGTCTACAGGAATTGTGACAATTATGCAACAGTATTTTTTACAATTTGCTCTTTGGGTTGACGATACACGGTCGTGTAAAGTCACGAAGAGTTTTCCTCAGGGCCATTTAGGCTTTGTGAAGCATGCTGAATTTATCCACCATCCATATGAGCACGAAAAAGCCATGGTCAGAGACGAAGAACAGCTGGAAAAGGCCAAGCATCGCTGCCAAGCTTCGTACTCGCCGATCTGCCGAAGCAATGAATGTGTAGGCGAGGAAGGCGAATACAGACCAGTGCCAGACCTTGATGCTCACATCTATCAGCAGGGGGTTCGCATAAATTGGGATTTTGAAGAAGCTCCAGACTCCAATGAGCGCCGGCCCCAGCAGGCCTATGATGACTATGAGCCATTGAGGCACGCGGCTGATCATTTCATCTGCTCACAGTAGTCTGTTCTATACCGTCTAGCTGATCGATTTCACGATTGGCCTGTTTGAGTTCGTTGAGGCAGAGAACGAACAGGGTAAGGCTGAGAAAGGCTAACCCTATGTTGAGGGTGGCAAGGATAGAACATCGTGTCCGGTGCAGCTTTCCTCCTTCGCCCGTTGCGCCCATCACGCTGTAGAAGATGGCAAAAGGAGAAATAAGCAGCAGAAAGAACGCGACCAAAGGAGTGAGCAACGGAACTATGCTTGGAAAGGCAAGGTAAAGACAGCCTGCAAGAGCCGCCGATAAAGGCATGACCATTGCCGCGATGAGCTCGCCCACACCCCGACTCTTCTGGTTAGCAAGCCTTTCCATCATCCTCTTTTATCTTAACTTGGAATTGAGTACTGCATCGTCAATTGAAGATGCTTGTTTAGACGAAAACCCCGCATAATGACCTCAATCATGCGCACATGGCTGATCCCCATACTGCTTCTGCTTGCCGCATTGGCGGGAGCTCAGGAGCCGATCACCATTCGCATGATGGCGGGTCCTGCCATGGGCATCCCGCCCAAAGAGGACACCAACCCGCGCTCGCAGGCTCGACGTGCTATTTTTGACGAGTTCCACCGACAAAACCCCGGCATTCGAGTCATCAATGCCGGAGGACTGGAACTCACCGGCGATCGCGCCGAAAGCGGCTTCCTGATGTCGATGGCGGGAGATACCGCGCCGGACGTCTTCTACGTCAACTTTCGGCAGTACTACAACTTCATCGATCAAGGATTCTGCCGCCCGCTCGACGATCTGATCGCCAAAGACCCGGAAAGCATGACGCGGGTGAACCCGACCATTCTGAAGGTTCTGCAAAGCTATGACGGCAAGATTTATGCGGTGCCTTGGTATCAGGTCGCGATGGCGCTGTACTACCGCAAGGATCACTTCATCGAGGCCGGTCTCGACCCGCATAAGCCGCCGGCAACGTGGGATGAGTTTTACCGCTACGGTCAGAAGATCGTGGAGTCAAAGCCAGGCCGCTATGGGTTCATCTTTGCTCAGGGACCCGGAGGCCGAGCTTATTGGTGGAGCAACTTTGTGTGGCAGGCAGGCGGGGAAGTTGTGGAGCCCGGAGAAGGCAACCACTGGAAGTCGGCAATCGATTCCGATGCCGCCGCAACCGCACTGGACTTTTATCGAAAGCTGGTCAAAGACAAGTGGAAAGGACCGGATGGAAAGCTCGTCGGGCCGGTATCGAACATCGCAGCCGACTTCAATAGTGAGATACGTAACGGTAACGTATCGATGTGGTTTGGCTACACGAATGACGTTCTGCTGAACATGCAGGACCTGAACCCTTCCTTGCTTGGCATCGCCGCCCTGCCCGCCGGACCCGCTGGCCGAAAGAACGAAATCAACGCAGGCATGTGGGCTATCAACCCTGCGGTAACCGACCCCAAGAAGCTGGAAGCCTGTTGGAAGTTCATCAAGTACTTCTCTGGAGAAGAGGCCGCGCGAGTGAACACAGAGCAGTTTGTTCAGCTGGGGATGGGCAATCTCGTCAGTCCGATGTACCTCAAAAAGTTTGGCTACTCAGACCTGCTTGGCCAGGTCGACCCGGAATACGTCAAAGCCAACGAAGAGATTTTCCAAACTGGGCACCCCGAACCCTACGGTCGAAACGTTCAGCAGGTCTATGTGGTGGTCGACACCGCACTGGAGCGAGCTCAGCTGGAAGATACGCCCTCGCGCCAGATCCTTCACGATGTCTCTTCCGAGATGAACGCCAAGCTGCTGGGCTATACCCCGCCGGAAGTGATGGAAAGGCAGCGCAGCGTCGCACGGATCGTGCTGCTCACCGTTTTCCTTCTCGTGGGGGCATGGATCGGGGTTGCGTGGATGCGCGCGCGCAAACTCCCCGATACGTTCGTTGAACGCTTGCCAGCGGGCATGAGCCGCTCGACCATACGGCGGTTCATGTTCTGGTGTGTCCTTCCGGCGGGAGGAAGCATCCTGCTCTGGGCGTATTATCCGCTCTTTAAGGGCTTGGTGATCGCGTTCCAGGACTACCGAATCGTAAAAGGGACGTCGTGGGTGGGTCTGGACAACTTCATCGCGGTGTTCACCTATCCCATCTTTTGGCGGTCGCTCCTGAACAGCTTCCTGTATGTTGCGCTCACGCTCGTCATCGGGTTCTTCCTGCCGATCTTTCTGGCGTTGGCGCTGAATGAAATCCCCCGGTTCAAGGTGTTTTTCCGCACCGTCTTCTACCTGCCCGCAATGACCAGCGGCGTCGTGATCGCCTTCCTGTGGCGACAGTTCTACGACAAGACCGATCAGGGGTTGCTCAACACGCTCTTAGCGCCCTTCATCAACGGGATCAACGCGCTCTTTCATACCGAGATTCCAACCGCCAACGACTGGCTGGGCAATCCCACGCTGGCGATGTTTGCCGTGGTGCTGCCGGGGATTTGGGCGGCAGCGGGTCCGGGCTCGATCCTGTATCTTGCCGCGCTCAAGAACATCCCCGCAGAGCGATATGAGGCCTCGGATCTTGATGGCGCAAGCTGGATCAAGAAGATCCGCTACATCACCATGCCCGCGCTGATGCCACTGATTCTCATCAATCTGCTGGGCGTCTTCATTGCTGGCTTTAAGGCGATGGAGAACATCTTCGTTCTCACTGGCGGCGGTCCGCTTTATGCCACACACACCATCGGGCTGGAGATCTGGACGAACGCCTTTATGTTCCTGAAGTTCGGCTATGCGACCGCTGCAGCCTGGGTGATGGGAAGCATTCTGATCGGATTTACACTGATGCAGATTCGACATCTCTTGAAGATGCGGTTTACAGCAGCAAAGGTGTAGCAAAAATGATGCGGGCTCTTGCATCAAATGTCTACATGTGCTAAAACGTCGTTATGGCTCTTGTGGAGATACCTGAACGCTTTCGGCAGTTGTATAAGGCTGCCAGCGCAGAAGACGTGAGCGATCTTGCTTCGGCGGCCCGTTCGCTCAAGCACAAAGGGAAGTCGGCCGGAGAGATTTCCGCAAGGATCATGGAGGCGGGCTGGGACGCGGAGTTTGCCAGCTGGTACGCGCAGGTCGTGTTTGACAACAGCGAGAGTGTCGAGCTGATGATCCCAATCGCCCCAACCTATTCGCCAGCCTATAATCCTGAGGCTGAAAAGGCGCAGGCAGCGGGCTCCACGGGGGCTCTTATCGCTGGAATCGGCACGGTCTGGCTGATTGCCCTTCAGTTTCTGAAAATAGACGACCTGCTTCCAAGTCTCATTTGCATCTTCGTTGGATTGGCGTTCATGTGGGAGGGCTTCGCCCGAATAGCCGCCTCAAAGGGTTTGAGCCGACTGTTTGGCGCATGTGCGTCGCTGGTGCTGATCTGTTCCCTCGCGCTGACGTTTGTCCTGATTCCTCTTGTTAGAGCAATGGATAAGGAGAGTCTGGAGACTTACTATGTGCCTCTGTTGGCTGTGGCAGCACTGCTCCCGACGGGATCAAGCTGGCTGGTGTTTTGGCTGGCGACGAATTCAGCCATGCGCAAAAAGCAAGCTAAGGGCTGAGATGCTCCCCCTTCCTCGTCAACACCGAAGGTTTGGTGTCGATAGATCCCGATTTATCGGGAAGGTAGGAGGATGGAGACCAAGTTCGTTGCAGATTGCAACAAAGCTCACGATACGCGATCCCTCCGCAGCTGCCGTTGTGGAGGGTGCCTCTTCCCGCGTCTGCCTTCAGCCTTGACTCTATCGCTCTCCCTTCCCCCTGATGTCCGAGGGGGAAGGGACCTGCGAGCGAAGCGAACTGAGGGATGGGGGTGTAGAAACGCTCGGAGCTTCAAATACCCTCCATATCAGCAGATATGGAGGGATCATCCAGGGAACTGTGGCCAAGAACTCCTGATCGCCAAGGACCAGGCATACAATCGCCAGAAAGAACCCCCACCCCTAACCCCTCCCCCTCGCTCCGCAAGGGGAGGGGAATCCTAGGCTATCGCAAGCTATGAAGGGTAACCACTAAGCTGGAGTTGCGTCCCCATCCCCCTGATGTCCGGGGGGGAAGGGACCTGCGAGCAAAGCAAGCTGAGGGATGGGGGTGTAGAAATCAAATACCCTCCATATCAGCAGATATGGAGGGATCGTCGGAGGAGTTATCTGCTTCCAGCCTAATCTCTGAATAGAGATAGCTGATCGCCGATAGCTCTTTGTATTAGCCGCCCTGACCGATCTTTGTCTTATCAGGATAGCTGGGCTTTGCAACCGTCTTCGCCGGGTTCTTTGCAATCTCGGCAAGGACAATCTCAATAGCCTTTTCGAGCTGGGGATCGCGGCCTTGTCGCCAAAGCGCAGGGTCCATCTCAACTTCGACGTCGGCAGGCGTGCCCTCATTCTCGATAAGGAACTTGCCGTCTGGCGTCTTGGCTGCAAAGCCAGGGGCCGTAAGCATTCCGCCATCGACCAGGGCCGGAGTGCCGCCAATACCGACCAAGCCGCCCCATGTGCGCTTGCCCACGATCTGTCCGATCTTGTGGAATCGGAACAGGTAAGGCAGATAGTCGCCACCGGAACCTGCATACTCGTTGATGAGCATCACTTTCGGACCTTGGATCGCCTGAGCGGGCGAGGCGAAGTCTTCACCCTGTCGGCCGGTCCAGATGCTTGCCACCGGGCGTCGCATCATATCCACGATGTAGTCGGCAACGAATCCGCCGCCATTGTATCGCTCGTCGATGACCGCGCCTTCCTTGCCAACCGCCGCATAGTAGTAGCGGTTGAAGAAGGTGTAGCCGGGGACGCCAGTGTTCGGAAGATAGACATAGCCCACCTTTCCGCCAGTTGCCTGCTCGACCTTTCGGCGATTGTCCTCCACCCAAGCGATCTGTCGAAGACCGCCTTCTCCGCCGCTCGGGACAACCACAACCTCGCGGGAGCCTGAGCCATCTGGGCTTGGACCAACCTTGAGTCGGGTGTGCTTGCCTGCAGTGCCCTGCAAGAAGGCGTACACGTTGTCCGAGCCGTTGATCGGCTTACCATTGATTTCAAGAAGGTAGTCGCCAACCTTCACGTTCACGCCCGGCTCAGTCAGCGGAGCGCGGAGACCTGGATTCCAGTTCTCACCATTGAAGATGCGAGCGAATCGATACTTGCCGTTCGCCACCTCATAGTCGGCGCCCAATGCGCCGGTCGTTGGGCCACCAACGCCTGGCTGATCGCCGCCGCCAATGTACATGTGACCCACACAGATTTCACCCATCATGTCGATGAGGAGATAGTTGAGGTCTTCGCGGGTTACCAAGCCAGCAACAAACGGCTCATATTTTTTCTTGAGCACGTTCAGGTCGTTGCCGTGATAGTTCGGCGCATAGAAGAACTCCCGCTCAATGCGCAGAGACTCGTTAAAGATCTGCCGCCACTCGCTTGAGGGTTCGAGCTTCATCATCAGGCCTGCGCTGTTCAGCGCACCCTGTCCCGGCTGCGCCGGTGCCATTGTCGAAACAACGCTTGCCTCTGTGCCCTGAAGCAGCATGATGTGCATGCCGTCGGCCGCAACATCAAACCCAGTGACGCCCTGTGCAAAAGGCATCGGCCGTCGGCTTGCAAGATCGAACTTGAAGAGCACGGTGCCTGCGGCTGCCGCCCCTGCCATCGTAACGCTGCCGATTGGCGGCGTCTGCAAGGCGAAGAAGCTGCCGGGCGCGCCCGACTTGAGCGAAGCATAGTTGCCCTGAGGCATCGGAACGCTCAGGATGCGCTGGCTCAGTCCGTCAAAGTCGATGCGAACGTCGGAAGGCGGTTCCGGCTTGGCCGGAGCGGCATTCTCCTGGTCGTTCGGCGCGGACAGCGGCGAAGCGGTGTCGTTGCGCAGGACAGCCATATAGACTGCACTGGTCACGTTGACCCCCGTCAGACTGCTCATATCCAGCCAGCCCTTTGATCGGCCCGAATCTGTGCTGGCAAAGAAGTAGAGATACTTGCCGCCTCGGTCAAACGCTGGGCTGGCAGCATCGCTCATGCCATCCGTAACCTGCGTGCTCTTGCCAGCCTCCATCGAGTACACAAAAACAGCGCTGAGTCGGCTCTTCAGCTGTTTGGTGTAAGTGATCCACTTGCTGTCGTGCGACCAGGACGGAGTCATCGGAGAAGTGAAGTCGGACGCGAGGTACGGCTGCTCGTCGATGAACTTGCTCGTGCCCGTTTCCACATCGACCACCCAGAGCTTCTGGCGTCGGTCGGTGTAGGCAATCTTCTTGCTGTCCGGCGACCAAGTCGGTGCATAGTAGAAGCTCGGAGCATCGCCCAGCTGGAGCCGCTTGGCGACCTTGCCCGTGTTGGCGTCCGCCAGAACCAGTTCGTATTCGCCCGTCGAATCGCTCAGATAGGCAATCGACTTGCCATCTGGGGACCACGCCGGATCGCGCTCGTTTGCGCCGCTGGAGTTCGTGATGTTCTCCGTGGTTCCTCGACCCGTGGGGACGGTGAAAACCTCTCCGCGGGCGTTGACGCTGACGCGCACGCCGTTCGGGGAGATGGATGCGCTCGAAATGTAGTCGGCGACGTTTGTGAATCGCGTGCGAACTTCCTGGAAGTCCCCACTGATCTGGACAGGGACATCGCTCAGCTTCTTGGTGGCGAGGTCATACAGCTTGAGCGAGCCGAACTGCTCAATCACGATCGCGCCGGGTCCCGCATTAGCCGACTTGAAGTCAAATCCTGCATTGTCCACCACACGGCTGACCTTCTTGGAGTTGACGTCGTAGTCGAAGAGCTTGACTTTGCCTTCACGGTCGGAAAGGAAGAACACCTTGTCGCCGATCCACATCGGACGGAAATCGTTCGAGTTCTTGCGAGGGATCTCGGTATAGGTCGAGTCGCTCATCTTAGCGATCCAGATCGGATACGTCTGGCCGCCGCGATAGCGCTTCCAGGATTCCTGGAATTGGAATTTAGGCACGTAAGCCAGTCGGGCTCCATCGGCAGAGAAGGAAGCTTGGTGGCCCTCCGGGAAGGGAAGCTGCTTGGGCAGCGAGGCGTTGAGATCGACCGTGCAGAGGGCGGGCATGCCCGTTGCCTGTCGATATCCCGTCGCAAAGACCACGCTCTTTCCGTCCGGCGTCCATCCGACAACCGTATCCCCTTCGGGGTTGTAGGTCAGTCGTTTAGGCACACCGCCAGAAGCCGGCATGATGTAAACATCAGGGTTGCCTTCGTACTGTCCGGAGAAGGCGATAGTCTTGCCATCGGGCGAGAAATAGGCGTTGTCTTCGTTTCCGGGACTGACGGTCAGGCGAGTGGCCTGGCCTCCCGAGCGCGGAACCGACCATAGGTCGCCGCCGAAGGAAAAGACGATATGCGTGGCGCTCAGCGTGGGGTTTTTCATCAACAGGGGCGATTCGCTGGAATCTGCCTGTACATACCCCCCACCCATAGAAAGCGCGAGCAAGGACGATAGAAGCATCATTGGGCTACCTCCAAGTTCGTTTGCACAGTCTATCTTCCCAAGGCAACGCGCGTTCTCCTAAGTCTGGAAATCTGTGCTGACGAGTTGGGAAAGGTTTACAGCCTGCGGAGACCTCCCGTTGCTGTCTAAGGCCTTTCGGTGCAAGATTTGTACAAATTCAAGGTTTGAGAGATTCCAGTCCCACTTTGCGACAGAGCCCTCCAAAGATTGCCTGATTTGCCGATACTTCCAAACATGGAAGTCTCTGGCGCAAATCTGTCGAACGCGGCCCTGCAATCGTTGCAGAATGCCGAGCCTACAAAGGCGAAGCTCCAGATGTCGATGCTCAAGAAGACGCTCGAGTCTGAGAAAGACCAGGCTTCCCAGCTCCTGAAGCTCCTCGAAGGCAAAGGTCGGACTATCGACATTCGGGTGTGAAGGTACAATAACCTTTGCTGTGAGCCGGAAATCCTTCCCAAAGCCTGTCTGGTACAAGAACACCTATTTTTGGATTGCCGGCATCCTGACCCTCATTGCTATCGTCGGCATGCCGTTCTTTGCAGGCTCCGAGGCGATTCGCGACCCTGGTCAGAAGCGAGAAGGCGGGCTTGTCCTGATCTATCTTGGCGGCGCGGCGGTCATGCTTATCAACGGCCTGCTCAGCCATAAGCAGACGGTCAAGGCCTACGAAGAGCATCTGGAGTCGGGTGAAGGCCCGTCGGTCACCATGCTGACATCCAACGAAGAGGAAGCTTGAACATGATTACTTGCAAATGCGGAAAGACCATCGATAAAGTGCCGGACTGGTTTCAGGCGGTAAACGTCGAGTTTGTGTGCAACAACTGTCCTAACCGCAAGCAGCGGGCATCGGCTTTCTTTGGTGCAGAGGCTGCTCCCGATCTTCCCAACATGTCGCTCGGCGAGGGCATGGATGAGATCGAGGAAGAAGACGAAGCTACAGCGGAGTAAAGCTTTTCCTTTACGCTGCGATCGGGCGGGAAAGCTCAACCAGCACATGGCGCGGAGTCATGTGCAACCCCAACTCTTCCATACATTCACGCTGAATAGACTTCGGCGTGAGGTCCGACTGATCGCTTAGTGTGACGCTTGCCAAGGTGCTTCCGTCCGACACCCATGCCGAGGCTGCGAGCACATCAGGCATGCCCAGCAGAAATCGCTCGATCTGGTTGAGTCTCAGTCCGGATTCGTAGGCAATGGCAACGCCCATCACCCTTGTCATCGGCGGAATGCTGAATTTCTTTAGGGAATCTGGGTGCTCAGTATTGAGTGTTAAGTTAGCAGAGCATGTGCTTGGCTTACGATTCGATGCCAGGCACAGCACTAAATACTTAAAACTCAGTACTTCATGCTACCGACAGCAGCGGCATCCGCAGCGACCGCCGCATTTGCACCCCGAGTTTCCGGGAATGAGCACGGAGGTCTTGTTGCGGCGGGCAAACTGGATGTTTCCTGCGGCTCTGTCCATGCGAATGATCGTCCACGGCTGTGTGGACTGCTTCTGCACCTTAGCGTCCGCAGGCGGTGTGCTCACCACAAAGCTGACCATGATCTTGTCGGGGTCCGGTCGTGTGATGGACTCGACATAGATCTTCGATCCTGCAAGGCTCTGCTCGCCCGCATGGAGCGCAATCAATAGCTCCTTGCCCCACTTCACATCCTTCGGAGCGTTCTGAGGAGGCTGCCCAAAGGCCTGCTTCCAATACATCTGCCAGTCGCCTTCGGTCTGAATGATCCACTGTCGGTAGTCCTTGAAGTTGCTGTTCAGACCATCCTTGTACGTTCGCCACTGGATCGCAGGCATGGCTGTGGCGCCCGAGAAGTAGTTGCTCAGGTTGGGATAGTAGATCTCTGTGTAAAGCAGGCGCGGCTCGCCGTAACCGTTGCCGCAGCATGAGCAGTTGTTGCACTGCGAGCGGTCGTAGTACGGATAGCGGCAGCCAAAGCCAGAGATTGGGTTGCGGTCGTAATAGGAGTACATCGGCTCGCTGGTCAATTGCTCCAGGTAGCTGATAACGCCGTCGCGTCGCTCGATCATGATGAGCATGTAGGGACTTGTACGCATCGCCCTTACGTTCTCCCCCATCGGAGGAACGCGCCACGCATAGCCGACAGTGATGCCTCCCGAAAGCGCCGGCTTGACAGACTGAACGTACAGCTCGAAGCCCGTGGTCGCGCATGGTCCGCCATGAATCGCCAGGAGCATGACGCGATCCCACGGAACGTTGAAATTGAACGGAGACGATTTGCGCCCGAAAGCCTCTTGCAGATAGGTTTCGTAATCCTTCTGGTTTCCGATCAGGAACTTCTTCTTCGTCCCGATCAGGCTCTCATTTCCACAGTCCAGCGGAAACCATTCGAGGTTTCGATACACCGTGATCTGTGCGGAAGAGATCGCCGCGATCATCAGAGCCGTTGCCAGCATCAATATCCGAGCTATCCGAGTCATGCCACTTCTTACGACGACTTGCAGAACCGTTAGTTTCAGGATTGTGGGCCGAGGCTCAGACGCCTTTCGAGCGGAGGCGTAAAATGAACATAGAATGAGCTTTTCCACGATTGAAGCGGCCCTGGAAGACATCAAGACAGGGAAGATGATCGTCGTCGTGGACGATCCCGACCGCGAAAATGAAGGCGATCTGATCATGGCGGGCGAGATGTGTACGCCCGACGACATGAACTTCATGATCATGTACGGGCGCGGCGTTCCCTTTATCCCGACCACTGCAGAGCGACTTGCTGAGCTGGGCATCCCGATGATGACCAAGCAGAATACGGCACGACTGGGAACCGCTATGGCGGAAACGGTCGATGCGCGCTATGGCACCACCACAGGCGTTTCGGCTGGCGACCGGGCCAAGACCGTCCAGGTTTTCTGCGATCCCAACGCCAAGGCTGATGACCTGATGCGCCCCGGGCATGTGATTCCTCTCCGTGCCGAAGAAGGCGGCGTTCTGGTTCGCGCGGGGCATACCGAAGCCTCCGTCGATCTTTGTGTTCTGGCTGGGATGCAGCCAGTCGCGATCGGATGCGAGATCATCGGTGACGATGGCGAAATGATGCGGCTGGACGGACTCATCCCGTTCGCTGAGAAGCACGGCCTCAAGATCATCACGATCGCCGACCTGATTGCCTACCGGCGCAAGACCGAAAAGCTGGTCGAGCGCATTGCTGGTCCTGTCGATTTTCCGACCAAGCACGGGCATTTCACTCTCTACTGCTATCAGCCTGCGGTCGAGCGTGAGCCGTATGTGGCTATCGTCAAAGGCGATGTTTGCACGGATGAGCCGGTGCTGGTGCGTATGCACTCCAGCTGTCTGACCGGCGACCTTCTCGGTTCTTTGCGCTGCGATTGCGGCGACCAGCTGGAGATGGCTTTGCGAAGCATCGAAGAAGCTGGAAAGGGTGTGGTTGTCTACATTGCTCAGGAAGGTCGCGGCATTGGGCTTGCCAACAAGCTTCGCGCCTACGAGCTTCAAGACAAGGGCATGGACACGGTCGAGGCCAATCGTGCGCTCGGATTTAAGGCCGATCTTCGCGACTACGGCATTGGCGCCCAGGTGCTCGCAGACCTCGGTCTGCGCCGTCTGCGGCTGATGACCAACAACCCGGCGAAGGTTGCTGGCCTCACCGGATATGGGCTTGAGATCGTTGAGCACGTACCGATCGTGGCCCCGCCTTGCGAGGCCCGCCAGAAGTATCTGGAAACGAAGAAAGAGAAGATGGGACACATGCTCCCGGATTGATCCCCCCTGTGAAGGGACGGGTTAGGAGTGGGGGTTCTTTCTGGCGATTGTATGCCTGGTCCTTGGCGATCAGGAGTTCTTGGCCGCAGTTCCCCGGATGATCCCTCCATATCAGCAGATATGGAGGGTATTTGAAGCCCTGAGCGTTTCTACACCCCCATCCCTCAGCTTGCTTTGCTCGCAGGTCCCTTCCCCCCGGACATCAGGGGGGAAGGGAACGCAACTCCAGCTTAGTGGTCACCCTTCATAGCTTGCGATAGCATAGGATTCCCCTCCCCCTGCGAAGCGAGGGGGAGGGGTTAGGGGTGGGGGTTGCTTTGTTCTGCCGCGATCTTTGTCTACACCCCCATCCCTCAGTTCGCTTCGCTCGCAGATCCCTTCCCCCTCGGGCATCAGGGGGAAGGGAGAGCGATAGAGTCAAGGCTGAAGGCAGACGCGGGAAGAAGCACCCTCCACAACGGCAGTTGTGGAGGGTGCTTCTATCGTGAGCTTTGTTGCAATCTGCAGCGATTCGGCACAATGCGCAAGCTGAAGCATGCGGCTGCGGCGCATCCGTAAAGGTCGTTGAAGTGAGCTGATGGCTGCAATCTGCAACGATCCGGCCCTGCGCAAGCTGAAGCATGCGGCTGCGGCGCATCCGTAAAGGTCGTTGAAGTGAGCTGATGGCTGCAATCTGCAACGATCCGGCCCTGCGCAAGCTGAAGCATGCGGCTGCGGCGCATCCGTAAAGGTCGTTGAAGTGAGCTGATGGCTGCAATCTGCAACGATCCGGCGCGATGCGCAAGCTGAAGCATGCGGCTGCATGCATCTAACCCCCTTCCTCACCAAGCCTACGGCGTTGACGAGGAGGGGAGAATCCGTTGCGTATTGCAACGGTCTCTAAGAACTTTGTGTGGCACGTTCTTGCCGTGCGGTTTTCCACGTGTGCTGCCAAGGAAAGTCGTAAGGCACTTCGCGCTTTACGGCTGGAAGCCCACCCATGATGATCCAGGCTCGCCGATCTTGGCCGGATGTGTTTCCCGGAGCATAGTGCAAGGTCCGCTGATGATGGATCACGCAGCCTCCGGCGGGCAATGGCACCGACACGGCCGACTCAAGGTTTGCGCCAGTGCCTGGAGCCAGCTCCAGGCCGTGAACCTTTGGATTGTTACCGATCTGCTGATGCCGATAGATATCGCCGAGGTGCGACCTTGGAACGTAGTGCATGCATCCCATCTTCTCATCCACATCCTGCAGGGGAATCCAGCAGCTCAGGCTCGCATGGTCGCAGGTTTCGTCCCAATAGGCTTCATCCTGATGCCAAGGTGTGGGTGCGCCGTGCCCGCTCGGCTTGAGAATTGCATGGTCGCCCTGCCAAGCCAGCGTGCCGCCTAAAAGCTGCTCCATGATCGCCTTGGCATTGGCCCAAGCATGCGTCTCTCTCAGTTCGGGAGCGAAGGAGCTGGGGTCCAGAATCTGTGGAAGCTTGGCCTCTTTGCCCTCTTCATCGTCTCCCGCAAGGTCAAACTGGTTGCCCTTTTCCCGGCCTGCTCGCTCGCTAAAGAGCCGGTCATAGGCGGCCTTTACAGTCCCAAGCTCTTCGGGAGTGCTGACTTGCGGGACGACCAGGTAGCCCTCCTCTTTGAAAAAGCGGATCTGATCTTCGGTGAGAGTGACGGTGGGCTGTGGTGATGAAGCGTTCATAGGAGCCTGCCGGATGCGATATCCCAGTATCCTTTGGGCAAGGCCGCCTTGGCAAGAAAAGAAACGATGAAAAGCCAGAAAGCTTGTGAACCGATGGCGGAGATGCGGGCTCTGGAAGGCTGAGGAATAGGCAATTGAGCGACCGTAGACTCATCCGAAAAATCCTGGACGGTGACCGTGATGCCGCCGAAACACTCGTTCGGCAGCACTATCCGGGCATTCATCGTTTTCTGGGCCACCTCACGCAATCGCGAGAGGATGCCTTCGACTTGGCGCAACAAACCTTTATCCGAGCTCGGGAAGCCCTCCCCAGCTTTCGGCGGGAATGTCCGCTCCGCTCCTGGCTGTATCGGATCGCCTACCGCGAATACCTTCACTGGCTCCGAAGCCGGTCACGCAGGCCGGAAGAGGCTCTTGGAAACGACATTGTGGCTAAACAGACTATCAGCGATGATGCGCTGGTGCTGTTCCAGGCAATCCAAGAACTCTCCGACGATCTGCGCACCGCCTTTCTGCTTCGAGAAGTCGAGCAGCTCTCGGTGAAGGAAGTCGCATGCACGCTCGATATCCCTGAAGGAACCGTGAAGTCTCGATGCCACCTCGCCCGCAAGCGTCTGCAAGAAAGCCTTGCCGACACGTGGGAAATCCCTGCTCAGCTATTGGAGGTTGACCATGCGCGACGATAAGCGCTTTCAAAACGCCTTGACCGAACTGCGCTCGCAAGCCAGCGACGAAGGAATGGACCAGGCAGCCAACAGTTTTCAATTTGATCCCAAAGTTCATCGCCGCAGGCCATGGCTGATTGCCGCAAGCCTCGCCGGAGCTGCATGCTCGATCATGGGCGGCCTTGTTCTCTTCACGCCCAAAGCACAGGCTTTTGGGCTTGAGGATATTCAGCTTGCCCTGAAATCTGTGCCTGCCAGCTATTCACGAAGCTACATGGGCGGACCACAGAAATCTGGCAAGAGCTTGCCCTCGATGGAGATGTGGCAGGAGGGCATCAAACGCCGCTACCGGTGGGGTTTGGCTTCCTTTGATCGCGGCTTTGATGGAGAGAACGTCTGGGTTATTCGGAAGCCAGAAAAGATTGCAGTCATCAGCAAGGAGTTGCCCGATGGATTCGGTTTTAACGGCACGGACTTGAATTCGCAGTTAGAGTCCCTGAGGCAAGATAAGCGCTATAAGCTTTCGGCATCGCGGGCTGAGCGATCCGTAGACGGCAGAAAAACGCTTGTCGTGACGGTCATCGTCCGAAATGTGAAATCCGATGCCCCGGTCTACAAACACATTCACTACTGCGATCCGATGACGAAACTTCCTTTCAGGTCGGAGTACTACGGCATGGGAAGAAACAAGGACATGCTCAATTCCGTGACTCTCATCGACTATCCCAAAGATCTTCCCGATTCCGTCTTTGCCTTTGCTCCCCCCGATGGCTACTCCATTCTCGACCATCGAAAGGCGATCAGGAGCATCGAGTCCGGCCTTCAGGGTGCAGGACAGACAAAGACGGTTGAAGGCGTAACGATCAAGCTGCTCGGTGCCTTGCAAGAGCGCGACGGCACCGTGACGGTCCTTTGGACGGGCGGAGGCATGCCGAACGTCGACGCGGTGGCAGGGGCGTTTGATGAGAAGGGAGTCGGTTACGGCGTGGCGTTTTGGTACGAGAATGACGACCGCAATCGCCCCCGAAACTACGGCAAGCCCGCCGATACCGCCGTGTCTGCTTCAAGCGGTAAGAAGCCTGCGGCTCCGCCCAAGGACTTTCACGGCTCCTCAGCTGAGAAGCCAGTCGTGTTGCGACCCATGGCTTGGTATGGCACAACGCCGATCTACGGTATGAAGGTGACCACAGAGTATCAGAGCCCGAACCGACCGCGAACGCTGAAGGTCACGCTTCCTGCCTGTGAGGCCGAGCCTCACCGAGTACTCAGGCTTGGAGACAAAGGGGTGTATTTCCAAGCCGACGGCGCTCAGGTGGGTCAGGCAACCTTTGATGTGGAAACGATCCCTGTCAATCGTTACTTCGAAATCGTCAGCCTCTTCGACAAGAACACGATGCGCAACTATGGTCTGTTGCCCATCAAAGGAATCAATGTCGACAAGGAGCGGGATCTGAAATTCAGGCAGGAGAACTTCCTGCGGGATATGCAAGAAACCAACAGTGCATGGCAAGTCACTGAGAAAGCAGTCAGCGGCAAGGGTTAGCCCCTCTGACAGATGAAGTCCTCCCCCATGCTTCATGAGGGAGGACATCTTTTTTGTCAAGGCTTGTATAGCTCCAGAGAGACGCCCATGGGTGCAGGGCCGGGATCATTCTCGCGACGGTTGAACTGTGCTGCGCCCGACCGCATTCCCACCACGGCAATACTCAGGCTCTTGAACGCCTTCTTCGCGGTGTCCCATTCTCCCCGTCCATACAGCTTGGCGTCGTAGCCGCGCCGGGGTGAACCCAGGCTGACGCTCCCGCTGTATTCGATCAGCATGACGCTTCCCGTCTGGCTGACTCGATGCTTGGTGATGGTGGCTTCCTTCACTTCGCCCGGCTGCCATATCGGAGCCTGACCGCGAACATTGTCCACCAGCACTTCACGCGCGATGCGCGCTGAGACGCTGGGGGGAACGGTTTCCACGTCAGACCCGACAGGAACGAACGCGGACGCAGATGGGAGTCCGATCCAGTTTTCATTCCAGGCCCACTTCACATATTCGGTGAACATCTCTCGGTTGCCCGAAACTTGATCGAAACGCGCTCCGCTCCTATCCCCTGTGCCTCGCGGTAGATCGCGCAGATTCACACGCAGGATCAGCTCGCCTTCGATGCCTGGAGGCAGTGCAGATTTGACGACCGGCACAGGGCTGTTGGCATAGCCCTTCTCTTTACGAAGAGTCTCCCACCTTTGCAAAGCACGATTGAGTCGGGCTCGGATATCGGCGGCTTCTCCTGAGGCAGCAAAGCGGCCTTCCAGATACTCCGCATTGGGGCCGATCATGTAGATGCCTTGCTTGGTGCCGGGGTGATGCCAAGCTCCCGGAGGCATGCTTTCGCCGTACTTCTTGAAGAATTGGTGATCGGGCCGATCTTTCACCCGGTTCAGGTTGCCGGGGTCTTCGGGGTACAGCATATAGACCTCGTCGGCCACTGTGACGAATTCTGTGCTGAGTTTTTTGATTTCAGGGTCTGACCAGACCAGCTGGCGTCCACGGACGCCGTTGTTTCACGTGCAGCCCAGCGGGTGTCCGTTCATCGTCCAGAACAGGATCGGCCTGCCGAGACGCTTCGCCTCTTGGACGGCGGGCCAGAATTCGTTGCGCCATCCGATCTCCTTGTAAGCCGACTCTTTGGCGTCGGGCTGGATCATGGTGATCAGCGAGCGGTAGTTCTGGGCATTCGGTTCGGTCGCCTGAGGCTGGCTCGGCACGAAAGCAACGATAAGAGCCAATAGGATCGACATGCATTCATGATACGCGATCCCTTCCGCGATGTCGCGGTGGACATCAGCATGGCTGGGGTAAGACTGGAAGCATGGCTCCTCTCAGTCGCCGAGAAAAGCAGGAAGCCATTTTCTTTTACGCGGCGACTTCGCTGGCGACAATCGGTTGGTGGATTCTGCTGATTGCATGCCCGCAGAGCCGTGTTGCCTTCATGGGCGCTGGCTTTTCCGAACGCTTTCTGTGGGTGCTCTTAGTGCCGGATATCGTTTCCGCGCTTGTAATGTCCACGGCGATGGTTTGGGCGCTGAGCCGCTCACATCCGATCTCTACGGTTCTGGCATGGATGCACTTTGGCGCGCAGGGTTACGCGTGGGCGATCAGTATCGGCCTTGCGGTGATCGATCCGCTGGCTTACTGGGGTGTCGTGGCGATGACGCTTTCGACTGGTGCTGCCATGGCGATTGCCATCCGAATCCAGAACATCAATATCCTTTGGGGTGCATTCAGGTTTGCTTTCTCTGAAAGGCGAACGCCGAAGGAGTATTGGCTGAGATCGCTGCAACAGACCTTCTGGATGTGGTTCATATTTCTTGGTGCGATTCCTTTGGCTTTTGCTCTGGTGGAGCGCGCTTTAGGATGGGATCAGCATTGGATCTCGGGGACGTGGCGCTTTGCGGTCGCGGCTTTGCTTTTTGTGCTGGGTGGCTCGCTTGGAGCCTGGGCTGGCAAGGCAATGTCAAACACAGGCGAAGGTACGCCTCTACCTTCTGAAGGCACAAGAGCATTGGTGGTGACTGGACCTTATCGATTTATTCGCAACCCAATGGCCTTTGGTGGGATTCTCCAGGGAATGATGGTCGGGTTAGCTTGGGGATCGCCGCTTATCATCCTGTACGGGTTCATGGGTGGAGTTTGGTGGGAGGTTTTGGTTCGGCATCTTGAGGAAAGACACCTGGAGTCGCTTTTTGGCACGCCCTACACCGCCTATGTCGCCCGGGTGCGGTGCTGGTGGTTTGGGCAGATTACGCCAGCTCCGGTCGTGCCGGAGCCTGCGGGAAGCGACTAAACTAAGCCCATGTCGGCAAAGCTTCTTGGCGCGCACATGCCCACTTCGGGCGGACTTGGGATGGCGGTTCGCCGTGGAAAAGAGATCGGTTGTACGGCGGTTCAGGTTTTCACCTCCAGCCCCCAACAGTGGAAGGCCAAGGAGGTCACCGACAAGATGGTCGAGGATTTTCGAGCTGCCAAAGCCGAGACGGGTATCGACTGCGTTGTCAGCCACGATAGCTACCTTGTGAACTTGTGCGCTCCCACTGAGGAAGGCAAACAGAAGAGCATCGACGGCCTGAAAGGCGAGCTGATGCGCTGTCATCAATACGGCATTGGCTTTGCCGTGTCGCACATGGGTTCGCACTTGGGGCAAGGTGAAGAAGAGGGCTTGCGCATCGTGGCGGAGTCGGCAAAGACCGTGCTGGATGAGACGCCTGACGATGTGGTTCTGCTGATGGAAACGACCGCAGGTCAGGGCAGCGCGCTGGATTACAAATTTGAACATCTGGCTTGGCTGCTCGACGCGATGAAGGGACACCCCCGGCTGTGCGTCTGTCTGGACACTTGCCACATCTTCGTGGCGGGCTATGACATCTCCACCGAGGAAGGCTATACGAAGACGTTCGCGGAGTTTGATCGACTGGTTGGCATCGACCGCTTGAAGGCGATCCACTGCAATGACACGAAGAAGCCGCTGGGCAGCAAGGTCGACCGGCATGAAGCGATCGGAAAGGGGTTCATCGGGCCCAAGGCTTTTGAACTGTTGGTCAATGATCCAAGGTTTGAGAATGTGCCGATCCTGCTGGAGACTCCTGAGGCTGAAACGATGCACCAGGTGAACCTGGAAGTGCTGAAGGGGATGCGGAAGTAAAGTCTTTCTCACAAAGTCACCAAGAGCCACTAAGACACGAAAGGGACCGCAATATGCCAGGGCTTGCCAAGGAGAATGAGATCGCGCAGATCGTGGTCGATGTGGCGTTTAAGATTCACCAAGAGTACGGCCCTGGTCTTTTGGAGTCATTCTATCAACGGCTAATGGAGTTTGAGCTTGCCGAGCGCGGGGTTCCTTTCATTGCCCAGAAGCGCGTGCCTGTCATTCATAAGGGTGTCGCTTTGGGCGATGCGTTCGTTGCGGACTTGGTTGTAGCGGATGCAGTGATCGTAGAGATCAAGTCAATCGATCAAATAGCCGATGTGCACATCAAGCAGGTGCTCACTTATCTAAAGCTCACCGAAGTGAGGTTAGGAATACTAATCAACTTCAATACTGCGCTCATTAAAGATGGGATCAGGCGACTGATACTTTAATTTGCCAAACACTCTTGGTGGCTTTGTGAGAAATCTCTAAACACGTTATTCAAGAACCGAGATACCAACGCTGTAAACTGATTCCACCATGCTCGTCTCCATGCTTTGTGCGGTCTTGCTGAGCCCGCAGTCGACAGCGAAGGACACCTGCCTTTCTTATGTGAACCGGAACCTTGCCAAGGGGAACGGGAACTGGTACGGCTACTTCACCTTTTCACGCCAGCAAGTGGAGTTCAAGGCGGGCGATGTGCTCACTTATGAGGTTTTTCTTGACCCGAAGAACCCTCTTCCCAAGGGCGCGATCGACATCGATTTCCTCCTCACCGACGCTTTGCGCGACCGTGGCGCCGTCGACCAAAACGGTATCCGTGCGCATGGCGACGGTCTGTTGCCGGATGCTGTCGGCAAGTGGTATCTGCGCAAGATTCCGATGGATTCCGTTGCTGGCCGCACAAGCTCCACTTGGAATCTGGCTTTCGAAGGGGACGCCGACGGACGCTATGTGCTTTTTGTCGACAATGTGATCGTTCAGCACAAAGATGGCACCAAGACGGTGATCTACGAAAACGGCCCGCCCACCGTCCGTGCCGAAGCCTTCCACGCGGGCTATAGCATTCATCCAGCGTTGCACGTTGTGGATCGCTCCAAGGTCGGCAACGATCAAGACCTGGAGCCGCTGGTCACGCTTACCGAGAAGGCTGCCGAACGTTTGGCTCGTATCGATGCCATCCAAAAGGATGTAGACGTTGTCGCAGCCTACGTCAAGCAGAATCCCACTGACGCCGCTACCGCCCAGCACCTGTTGGAAGCTCAGCAAAAGATCGCGGATCTGAACCGCCGTGAAGACGTGACTGAGGAGGAGATCCAGGCGACGATGCATGCGGTCAACCACGCTCTTTCCCATGCGCACCCGATGATGGCCAAGTACACAGGCCATATGGTTGGGCATGCGCATATCGACCTTCAGTGGCTGTGGGAATGGCAGGAAGGGATGGTGGTCTCGCACGACACGTTCTTGCAGGCGGTGAAGTTCATGGACGAGTTCCCTGGCTTTACCTTCAGCCAAAGCAGCTCGTGGCTTTACAAGACTGTCGAGGAGGCATGGCCCGACCTCTTCAAACAGATTCAAGCGAAAGTGAAAAAGGGTCAGTGGGAGCTTGTGGGCGGGCGCGTTTGCGAAGGCGACACCAATATGATTTCGCCGGAATCGCACGTTCGACAGTTCCTTTATGGGCAGAGCTATTTCAAGGAGAAGTTCGGGAAGATCGCCACGGTCGGCTGGGAGCCCGACACATTTGGGCACACCGCCCAGATGCCGCAGATTCTCAAGCTTTCGGGTTGCGACTACTACTACTTCTGTCGCGCCGGCAAGAACAAGCCGCTGTTCTGGTGGGAGGCTTTGGACGGTACGAAGGTGCTCGCCTTTGAAGAGCCAGCAACCGGGTCTTGGTACAACTCCGACGTTGGATATCAGCAGTTCGAAGAGATGCTTAACTTCAGCAAGGTCACCGGAAGCAAGGACATGCTGTGGGTGTATGGGGTGGGCAATCATGGCGGGGGTCCGACCCGCGAGCACTTGAACGAGACAGTCAAGATGATGGCGAACAAGGCGTTGCCGAACGTGAAGTTCAGCACAGCCACTCAGTTCTTCAAAGCTCTCGAAAAGTACGACTTAAGCAAGATTCCGACGATCAAAGAGGATTTGAACACTGTCTTCGAGGGTTGCTATACAACGCATTCCGAAGTCAAACAGCTCAACCGAGAGGCGGAGAACTGGACAACCAGCGCCGAAGCCGTCGCTGCGACCGCGTCACTCTTTGGGTTCAAATATCCACACAAGGAGTTTCGTCGCAATTGGGAAGACATCTGCTACAACCACCACCACGACACTCTTCCTGGCAGCGGGCATCATGCTCCTTACGAGAAGACCAAGAACATGCTTCGCCGAGTGGTGGAAGATAGCAAGGAGATTGCGACCCGAGCGATGGAGCTGCTGTCGGTACGCGTCACGCCCAAGAAGGGCGGCATCAGCGTCATGGTCTACAACCCGACTGGCGGGTCGCAGAGCGGCTGGATCAGCACCTACTTGGTCACCAGCGGATGGTCGGGCGAAGCGCTGAATCCAGCGGAGTGCTCGGCATTCAGCCCGGAGGGCAAGGGAACGCCGGTGTACTTGGAAGACTCCATCACCAAGAAAGCCCGCTTCTATGCCACCGATATCCCGGCGTTCGGATACAAGGTGTTCCAGATCAAGAATGATGCGAAGCGCCAAGCTGAGGAGATTTATCAGACCACGGGCAGCGGACTGGAATTCACCAGCGGCGGGAATTCGGTGACTTTCGATCCCGCTCTGGGTGCGCTGACAGCATGGAACCGAGAACAGCTCAGCGGAACAGGTCCTCTGGGTCGACTGGAGATGCACTACGAAAATCCAGAAGGGATGTCGGCATGGAGCCTTGGTCGGATCAATCGAGTGGAGAGCCTAAAGCCGAGGAACTTTGAAATCATTCGTTCTGCGGCAGAAACGCAGGTTCGTTTCCACTATGAGATGCAGAGCGTGAATCGTCCGAACTTGCCGACACGGATCACACAAACCTTTCATCTCAAGCCCGGATTGCACGACGTTGAGGCTACCGTCGAGTGCGACTGGCATCATGCCGGAAGCTGGAAGACGGAAAACCCGATGTTGCGCGTGGCTTTCGAGACGCGGCTGGACGGGGCAAGGGCGAGCTATGAGGTGCCCTTCGGATATGTTCAGCGGCCGGTGGACGGGAAAGAGTATCCGGCTCTTAAGTGGGCGTCGCTTGAGGGAACGAAGAACGGTAAGAACTGGGGCGTTGCTGTCCTCAACGATTCCAAGTACGGCTTCTCGGCCTCTCCCGAGGGAGCGACGCTTCGAATGTCGCTTATTCGGAGCAGCTTCGAGCCTGATCCAGAGCCGAACCCTGGCTACCATGCTTGGCGCTACAAGATCGTTCCACTGACGCCGGGCCATTCGTTTGGAAAGCTTGAACAAGAGGCCCTGAACTTCAATCAAGCATTGCTTTCAACCACGGTGGCCTACGATGCTCATGGGGATGCACCGTTAGCCTATTCCCCCATTTCCGGATTAGGAGATTCGGTTGCCACCAGCTTTAAGAAGTCGGAAGATGGCAAAGGCTTTATTCTCCGGTTCTATGAAGCGACCGGCAAGGCCGTCTCCGGAGCTATCAAGCCAGCCTTTCCGGTGACCTCCGCCGAGTGGGTGAACTTCCTGGAGAACCGGGTGGCGCCTGCCCCGATGAAAGAGGCAGAAGCTTCCTATTCGATGCGGCCTTTCGAGATCAAGACACTGAAGATCGTTCCGAAGAGATGATTTTGTTCAAGAAAAGCTATTTATATTCAATAATTGAAATGTGACTGGTAAAAATATTGGTTCATTGAACAATTCGTACATAGCTCCAGTCTTCGCCATTCGGAGGCCGCTTTGATGAAGCGGCCTTGGCATTAACCAAAGGAGGTATGTCATGTTTGTTAGAAAGCTGATGATTGTGTCGTCGGTTGTGCTTGCTTCGGTCGCTCTGGCCCAGAATGCAGGCGTTGCCGGCGCGAAAGGAAGAGGAGTCGCCGCCAATGGCGACGGTCTGAAAGGAGCCTTCAACTTTGAAGTGAAGAAGGCAGTTCGTCCGAACGGTTCGTCCGAAGTGGGTGGCAAGTTCGTGTGGGAAGCTCGCATTCCGGCAACGAACACTTCGGTCCGAATTGAGATGCCCAAGTGTCGGGAGTTCGCTAAGAACGAAAACGTCGCAGAATTTGGCGGCCCTGCGGTGATGGTGGTGAAGCGGAACGGTGAGTCCAAGCGATTCGAAGGTCCGCTGAACGTTCGTGTAGTCGACAATCGACCACCGAATGCTCCTCCGAACTCGGATGCGCGCGATCGTATTCGCCTCGGATTCCGAGCCGCAAACTCGGATCTGACGTATCAGTTCGAAGGACTGGTACGCGAAGGCGATATTGAAGTTTGGATGCGCCGATAACGGTCGGTTGCATCAGTCCCAACCCACTGGAGGGCGGCCCCAGTGGGTTTTTCTACGCCTGAAACTGGCTGGAGATTTCGGGGTGCGCCGCGATGTGTGCCTCGATCTCTGCCTGCGTCGGTACTTCGCTGATCGCACCGAGGCGCATGCACTTCAGACATCCGGCAGCAGAGGCAAAGCTGAGAGAATCCAGGAAAGGCTTTCCGTGGGCGAGCTGAAAGAGCATGGCGGCCCGGAACATGTCTCCTGCTCCGGTTGAATCTACGGGGCTGGGGCAGGGATAGGCTTTGAAGTACCGCGGCTTGATCTCTGGCGTTCCTGCGATCAAGCCGCGTGACCCGTCAGTCAGAACGGCTTGGCACCCGTGCCTCTCGATCCAGTCGGTGAGCCATTGGATGTTGGCTTCCATATTGCCGGATTCCCCTGCCCAGTCGGTGCTGCACTGCCAGCAGTCTCCGGGGTGAAGCGTGAGGTCTGGCTCCACGATGTCCATGACATATAGCTTCATGCCTGCTTTCTGCGCCAGCCGCAAGGCTTCATTGCCTGAGGCTCGGAGATTGGAGTCCAGGGTGAACCATCCGTTCGATTGATAGGGCGCTGAAGCGGGATGGAGGCAGTCGGTGATGGTGGCAAACCCCACACCGAACATCGTGCGGTCGCCATTGGGGGTCACATAGATGTCGCAGACAGGCGTGATGGCGTCTCGTCGCTCAAGATGGGACATTGGAAGGCCGCTCTTTTCAAGCAGGTCGAAAAGCAGACTTCCATTAGGATCGTGACCCATCGGATTCCCCGCAAGACGGAAGTCTGCGCCCCAATGCATCAGCGACCAGGCGGTGTTGGCGGCTTCGCCGCCAAGGGCCACACGCTCGCTCAGAATCTCTGCGTAGCCTCCCGCACGCGGGAGTTTGCCGATTGTGCGCGTTCGGTCGATGCAGAGCGTGCCGAAAACGAGAATCATGGGGCGGACTCTACCAGAAGCGGGCCAAAGGAGTATGATTTTGAGCAGTGGAGAATCTGCTGGCTGTTTCAGGCTTTATGGTCTGGGTGCTGTATGGCTGGACTGTATGGCGTCGGACTCCGCAGATTCGCCAAAAATACGGAGCGATGGAGCGAAACAAGCGTGTGCTGCTCTCGATCTGGCTGATGATCGGTGGCCTGCTGGCTTTGCTCTTTGGACTTTTTGGAGCCTTTTCGCTTCTTGCGCCCAAGAATGGTGCGCCGGGCTTTGCGCTCTGGCTGGCTGTTGCAGCGATAGGCTGTGTGTTCGTACACGCACAGACTCTCTCTGCAGCAATCATGACCACGCTGATGGAACGCGAAGTAACGGACGCCCCTTCTGAAGCGTCGCAAAATCAGGAATCGGAAGGTTTGGAAAAATGAAACGCGTACTGCTCGCAGCTATTCTCGTATTTTCGTTGGCCGGCTCGGCGCTGGCTTTGAATCAGGACACTCCAGCTTCGAAGAGGGCGGATGCCATTGTCAACCGCGCTCGGCAGCTCGATTTGCTGAACCATATCCTGCCACTGCTTCTTACCAAGGATCAGATCAACAAGATCCTTCCGGTGATTGAGAAGTGTCGCGGAAAGGTGAAGCAGGTGATGGCGAAGGAAGCTGAAAATCTGAAGCTTGTGGAGATTGAGGTTGAAAAAGCTTATGAAGACGGCATCAAGAAGGGCGCTGTTCCTTCGCGAGCACTGCTTGAAAAGCTCAACCGACTCTTCTTCGGCTTTTCGATTTTGCGCAACGCAGCAGCTTCTGAGAATGCCGACGATGTTTACGCTGTGATGAAGAGCTGTATGAATGAAGGCCAGCTCAAGGTCGCCGCAAACAGCATCGATATCAAGCGGTATAACCCACAAGCCGACACGTCCAAGATGTCCGATGAGGAGAAGATCAAGTTCTTCATCAAGGACGTGATGCTGGATCCGCTCTCTTACGATGTGTTGGTTGCGCTCGCCAAGATCGCTTCCTAACCAAGACTTGCGCCCTGAAAGGATCATCCTTTCAGGGCGTTTTTGCGTTTCAGGCGGCTGTCGAAGAATGGTCGCCAGCTTCTCTTGCTGTTCTCCAGGCGAGGAACTGCTTGCGGATGTTGGGAAGGAACCGCTTGTTGACGTTCAGCCAGTAGCCGTGTTCGCCGCTCTCGCGCTCAAGAGTGAGCACGATCTTGCAGACGCCCGGAAGCTCGCTTGGGTAGGCAGCAAAGTCGATACGCTGGGAAACTCCGAGATCGAATGGTGCAAGCCATGCCAGAGTTTTGGCACGGCATAAGGCACCGTCGGCGGGTGAGAGGTCAATCTCCGTGCCGCTGGTGACGATGGAGCCGATGGTGTACTCCTCAAATGCCATGAACCATTCTCCAAAGAACTGAGCAAGTGAGGGCGCCTCATCGCTGGAAAGCCGGAATGGCAGCTCAATCTCCCAGTGGTCGCCTTCTGGGCTGTTGTCCGCAAAATCATCTTGAAGCGCCGGCGCGGCGATCTTTGCAGCTACTCGGGCGGGGTAGATCGTACTGAGAAGCACAAGGGCCATCACGAGAATTGCCGACAGCATGGCTGACGATGCGCTGAAGTTCAGATTCAGCCCGGGGAGGATTCCTGTGACAAGTATAAGCCTGGAGACACCCTGGGCGAGGAAATATCCCAATACCGCCCCAAATACGCCATAGACAAGCGATTCGGCAAAGAACAGCGCACCGATATGCTTCGGGGCAAGCCCGATGGCGCTGAAGATCGCGATATCTCTCTTGCGTTCGTACACGCTGGCGATCATGGTGTTCAGGATGAATACGGCGGCCAGCAGCATCTGAACGATCACCAGTCCAAACCCTGTACTCTTCGAGCCTTGCAGCGTGCTGAAGGTCTTTACTTCCAGACCTGTCGGGCCAGGAACCGACGCATAGACGTTCATGCGGATGCGGGGCATCAGCTCGTCGAGCGCTATTCGAGTCAATGCTGAGTCATCGAAGTGTACGGCAACCGAGCGAATCTGCCCACCAAGACTGACCGCATCTTCGGTAGGGATGATCACGCAGACTTCAGGATCGAGCCGGAGAAAGCTGCGGAAAGCCGCATTCAGCGAGCGGGATTCGGTTTGGAATCGCTTGGTGATGGAGAAGTCGGCAGGGAGGATTCCGTCACCGTCCAGATCCTTCACCGCGCGCAATGCGTCATCTTCCACGATACCGATCACCCGAAATGGCAACCCAGCGAATTGCACGGTATGGGCTCCTGCCTCAGCGGAGGTGATCCCCAGCTTATCCGCCATTGAGCGGGCGAGGATGATTGCTCCACGCTCGCCAGGGTTGAACCAGCGTCCGCCGGGGAGCAAAGCTTCTTGCGGGCGGGTGATCTTGGCTTCGCCTGCCTCGAGGCCAAGCACGGCGCGGACCTCGGTCATTTTGCTGTCGGCATAGATGGTTAACGGGGCGGTGTCGCTGAATTCTGCTCCATAGAAGAAGGCTCGACTGGCGACGGTTGCGTTGTCTGCGTAGAGATTGTCCAGGCTTCTCAGCGAGGTTCTTTGAATGGGATTGAGGCCGGGGTCGCGGACGAGGATGCCGGAATAGGGTGCGGCATTGGGGCTGGGAGTTTCATAGACCTTCAGGTCTGGCACGATCGAGGTGAAGCTGAGCACGATGAAGGTGAGAACAACCAGCGTCAGCGTGGTCAAGATTGTGCGGGCCTTGCGGCGGCGCATATTGCTGATACCGAGGGAGAATGCGGCGAAAGCGACTGTGCCACGCGAAAGATCGATCTCCTTGACTCCGCTCTCGGCGGCCTTCAGAGCCTTCAGCGACGTTTCAAACTTCCCGACGATGAATCCAGCGACCAGCAGGCTCAATGTCCCCATCACGAGGGCCACGAAGATCACCGCCGGGTTATAGATGATCTCGAAGGCGGGGTGGATCGAATAGATGATCGCAAAAGAGATGATGAAGAAGAGCGAGGCCCATCCGATCTGCTTGGTAAGGAGCTTTGAGGCGATCAGCAGTCTCTCTACGAAGAAGCTGAACGGCAGGAGCAGGAAGAGATAGAAGATGACTCCGTTGATAACGTCCGAATTGGTGCCTTGGATGACGGGGTGAGCACGCAATGCGTAAGCCCATGCCGTGCGGGCGTGGCGCTCGGCGGCAGCCCAATCCTGCCGCTGAACAGCCGCATCTGCTTTGGCCAGCTCCTCGCGCGCAGTTTTCTGGAGATCAAGAACACTTGGGCTTAAAATCTTATACTTTTCAAACTTTTTGATTCGAGAGTCATTGAGCCGGATCATGTCGCGCGCAGCTTGAAACGCAGGCCACTTCAGGACCTCGCTCCGGCCCTTTCCAGGCAGCTGGAAACCATCGCCAACAGGGTTCTTGTCGGAGCTGTTGGTGAGGGTCATTCGGATTTCGCCAGCCATCGAGAAGCCGATCAGCTTGTAGCGGATATGCGGCGGACCGTAGAAGACAGCCGTATCCTCGATGTCGTCGGCAAGCAAGAAATCCTGTTCGGCAATGAAGAGGCCGAACAGCTTCGGCACCGCCTCTGATTTGGCTTCCAGCGGGAGGATGAACGACAGAGCTTGAAAGTCTTGCGGGTCGCTGAGATCGTAGATATCCTGAGCGACGCAAGGGAAGACCAGAATGGGCGTCGACTTATGCGAGGACGTCATCATGAACGTCGTCGAGTAATAGTTCGCCAGGACACCTTCGGCGGGTCCGTGATCGACGTTGCCCGTCAGTTCGTTGATGTGGAACGCCGCGATATGGAGCGGCTTCCGGTCGCGGATAAATCGAGCATTGACTGGGGAAACGCCGATAAATTCGTACGTTGCCTTTTTGGGATCGGTGAGCTGGATCATCGGTCCGCGCACACCCATCATCGTCTTGTCGTCGTGCAATAGGGTCGCGACGGAGCCCAAGACCGGCACATCGGGAATGAAGCTCTTGTTCGCGTCGAAGACCACGACGCGGCCTTCGATGGTCCCAAAACCTCCTACGGTGCTGAGCCTGCGCGGGGGGCTTTGTCTTAGCGGGACGCGGAAGCGTGAGTTCTCGCCCGGGTCCAGCGTATCTTCGCGGATGTGCGCGAGAAAGCACCCGATCACGCGGGTTTGGTTGGCAAGAGTGACCGTGTTGACGCGATCCAGCGTGTCTAAAGGCGTATCGGTGTACCGTCGGGGGGTGTCGGCGGTCACGAACGTGAGGGCATTGAGGCTTGCTTGGATCAGAGGCTCGCTTGATGTTGCGAACTTGCCCGGAATGTTGTTTTTCCAAGTGCGCCCATCGCTGTGATTGACGGCATCGATGAAGACCTCTTTGCCTGAAGGAAGGCCGTATGTCTCGGCGATTTTGTCTGCATGGGTTCGCAGGGTTCGGCTGAGCGGGCGGACTTCGTCAATCGTTTCGTTGCGATAGTTATAAAACCAGCCGCGTGCCATGCCTGCCAGCGAAGGCCGTGTAGAGCTTAGGTCGAGCGACAGGCTGAGGAGCGGGGGCTCCTCTCCGCTGTCCAGCAGCTTCTCGACGTATTCGCGCTCACCTTGAAGAGAGAGAAAGTGTCCTGAGGTGACCATGAAGGTCAGTGAGCGTCGGCGGGGCGTCTCTTTGCAGAGCCTTGCCAGCTCAAGCAGAGAAGCCAGACCGCATGCGCTGTCGGCGGCAGGGGCAAATCCGGGCACGGCAGAAATCCCGTCCGCATAGGCGCTGATCATCATCCGCTCGTCTTTCGCCTGCGGGTTGTTGCCTGGCAGATCGGCGAGAAGGTTATAGGTTTCCCGGGTGACCCAGTCTTGCCTGCACGCAAGGCGGACGGTATCTTCCTGCTGGGTGGCCTGCAAGACTCCAGCGATCTCGCTCAGCGGCAGCCAAAATCGAGGCACATTGAGGGGAACGCTGCTAAAGGATTCTTCCGCGGCGGTGCGATCTGAATCTTCGGGTTCGATGAAGATGATTGCTTTGGCACCGAGCTTTGCCGCATTTCGCCACCCCCCTTTAGAGTTGAACTCCATCACCACAATCGAGCCTTCGACCGGTTTGCCCTTCAGATCATCCAGGCTTCCGCGCACGCCGTACACCAACGGACCTGTCAGATCGCAAGTGGAGGTGCGGATGAGATTGGGCCAAAGCGGATAAACCTTGACAGCCTCTCCGCCGGGAAGCGACAGGGTGCCCGTTGCGTCTGGATTGGGGACGGTTACGCTAAACGGCTGCTTCCGAATATTGGTCAGCCCAAGCCTTCGGAATTCAGCCTCAGCGTATTCAAGGGCCTTGCGCTCTCCGTCCGATCCTGACAAGCGGGTTGGTGATGAAGCGATCGCAGCCAGGTGCCGCTGCAGGCTTTGCTCGGAGACGCTTTGGCGAATCTGACGGTAGATAGCGGCGTACTGCTGGTCCTTGGTTTGCTGCGGCAGCGCATAGGCTGCCATCATGCCCAAGCAAGCCAGAAAGAGCAGGAGTCGCTTGGACATACCTACAGATACGCCATTAGATAGGGAGAGTCCTCCCGCAGAGGATTAGTTGACGTCCCAGGTGTACTTGGACGGATCACTGATGTAGCCGGCCCAGTCAGATTTGACATCGCAGCCTTCTGAAAGCTGGGGAACGACCACAGACTTCGAGCCACCCATAGCGCGGCCCATGTTCATGCGTTTGTCGTGCCAAGGCCATGCCATGCCGTAGACAAACTTGGAAAGCGGATCGTTCGGGCTCCATCCTCGGCGCGGTGTGTAGACGCCAGCGCCTGAAACACCAAACGTGTCGACTCGCTGGCCCATTCTCCAGGAATATCGGCACGGCGGGATAACGATGTAGCTGCCGCCATCTTCCGGACGCCCTTCGCCGTCTCGAGACGAAACGGAGTCTACGAACAGAAGCGCAGTGGCAGGTTCGGAAACCTCACCAAGCGCACGCGGGACCGGCGTCCATTGTCCACCGATCTGAATGACGGGACAGAAATAAAGGTAGTTGTAGCCCTGATCGACGTGGAGCGAGGCTTGATAGAATCGGGCGTCGGCATCTCCCGGTACGACTTCTGCGTCCAGGACACTGTCGCGCTGAGCGGTGCTATGAGGGTCCGATGGGCAGAAGAACGTGTTGAACGAGTGCGAATAAGGGAGCAGAAGCTGAACCCAGGTACGGTCGGTCTGAGCGTCTGGCGGGCCACCCGGCTTGGTGTTGACAAGCATGAAGCGCTCGTCGTAATCGGCAACATACATCAGTACGGCAGTCTGGGTGTTGCGGATGTTGGTGGCGCACACGGTGCGTTGTGCGGCCATCTTGGCGGCGCGAAATATGGGCAATAGAATTGCCCCTAAGATCGCAATAATTGCGACCACCACTGCCAGCTCTGGCAGGGTAAAAGCTCGCTCAGTTTTTCGCACCGCTGTTTCTATTATAACAAGAAGCTCAACGCCGTTCCAAAACGTATACACTTATTTCGCCACAATATGCAAATTCGTTCCCTTCGTACCAAGGTGAAAGGGACTTGTCGCACTGCAGCGTTACGGCCAATCCTTCGCTTTTCGCCAAGGCTCGAATTTGGCGCAGGGCCATTGCTCCGTAGCCTTTTTTTCGCAAATTTGGTGCCACAACCAGGTTGTATATACCGAGTGTATCGGTATTTCGGGCGAGCATGACTACCCCGACGCGGTCGTGGCCCACGCGAATCTCACAGAGATCCAGTCCGGATGCAGCCGTGGCTTGCGCAACGCTTTGCGCAATATCTGCACCCCGACGGGCAAAAAATTGATCAGCCATATAATTTGCCACTTCTTGCCGGAATTCTTGAGAAGAAACCAGATCGATACGAATGGGGTTGCGCTCTGGAGGAGAGTCCGTCCACATGAGCTGGAGCGTGTGGACCGAGCGGAAGCCTCTTTTTGCCAGGGCTGCAGCAGAGCCGTTTTCCGCTGCTTCTGGGCTCACATACAGGTGGAAAGCGTTCTTGGCGCCAGCATACAGAGCAAGCTCCTTGGCATCGAGATCGCTGCACCGGTCGACGATGGCAAAGTTGCCGACCGGGTGATCGTGCCGGCTGACGCAAACGAGCGAACCTTCCATCTCCAGCCTGCGCGAACCCTCGGTTGCCAGTCCGATGGCCATATAGGTGGTTTTCAGGTTGGAGACGGCAGCGGCCGCATGAGGGTGCATCAGAGAACGATGCTCCAAAAGATTCCCGGCCGGATGCCCTTGGCTTGGAAGGTCGCTCCGATGGACAGGCCCTTGTCAAGCCGGAAGCCCGCGAACCCGCGCAGGCCGCTTGGGGTTGCCAGAGCGCTGGCGAAGAATTCGGATTTCGCTCCTGACCTCCAAAGGTCGAGGCCGACTGCTACCTGGAGGCTTTCTTCAGGATCGCCGAGCACGCCGATGCGGATGGTGGGCGCCGTCAGGGTCTTGGGGGCCTTGTAGTCTTTGCCCAGAAATTCAGCTTCGAAATAGGCTCCAACGGTGTTCTGGACCTTCTTCTGGATGAAGAAGCCGCCGTAGTGTCCCGTGTCCAGCCAAACCGTATCCGGCTCCCCCAGCGCAGCGATCAGTTTCTGCGTGGCATCTGGGGGGATCACCGTGTCGTAGCGAGCACCAATAACGAGCGAGGACTCCAGCTTTGCGCCTTTCAGGTAGTTGAGCGGCTCGATGGGCGCGAGCTCTTTGCGCAAGGAGTCTTCGGTATAGCCGTCGCGACGGAACTGGTCACGCTGCTTGACCACGCGGGAGGACTTCCACAGGATGCCTGCGAGATCCGCGCCGGCAAGGACAAACGCGGCATGGGAAATTCGGCTTTCAACGCCGCATGTCAGAGCGGCGACCAGCGATCCCAGCGAAGTGCCGGCAATACCGATCTTTCGAGAGTCTAATTCTTCTCGGGTGGCGATCCAGTCGATGGTGCGGCGCACGTCGGACACGCACTGGGTCATCGTGTCCACCAGGTGTTTTGGATCGGCCTGAATCGCCATCTCGCCTGAGCGTGAACCTTTTGGGGTGCGCTGAAGGTGATAGGGCAGCGGCATCAGAACGGACGCGATGCCTCGGCGAGCCAGATCGAGCGCCTGGTTCCGTTCGGCGCGCTGGTCGGTCGCTCCCCAGTAGTGGAGGATCACCACGACGGGAAAAGGCTTTTCACCCTTCGATGGAATCATCACCGTGAGCTGGACGGCGTTATTCTCAGGCTGAGGCGTCACAATCGCGCTTTCGAAGGTGATGCGATACTCTGTGACTCCGGCAAGATCGGACACTTTCTCCCAATCTCGAAAGGACGTTGGGGGTGGGCCTTGCGCCAGATCGCGCCCCTGAGCCAAAGTCAGAGAGCTGCTCAGCAGTGTAAGGAAAGCCAAGATGAACTTCGTCGCTGCGCTCGCCATGATGTCTGTCGGTATGCAGGTTACCGCGACTCCCGATTCCGAATTCGAATCGGCGCTGGGGACAGCGGGGCTGTCCACCAAGACCGCTCGGTTCGACCCAAATCTCTCGCGTTTTTACCGGCTCGGGGAGTTTGGCACAACCATCTACGACGCTTGTGACGAAAACCCCTGGCGCATCCCGTTTTTTAGCAAGACCTTTCGCGATGAGATGGCAACGCAGATCGGGCTGGCTTCCAGCGGACTGCAGTCCGGCTCTCAGATGGCAGGATTCCCCATTCGCCGGATGCTGCTGGGAAATCCTAACACTGCAGAAGAGTCCGTATCGCAGCAAGACGGAGCGCTCCGAAACATCTTGCTGGACATGCAGAGCAAGAAGCTGATTGCGGGCACCTTGCCCAAGCTCGACGACGTTCCCAAAGAGGTTCAGCAGGCTGCTTCGCTTATCTTGCGCGTCTTGCCAAGGGCATTAGAAATGCGCAAATGCGCTTTCCAAAAGCTGGGCGATCTTGGACCGCTCTATGCTCAGTTTTCCCAGCGTGTGACCAGCGATGAGTTCGGATCGTCGTTTGACGACAAGCTGCAGGCCTATCGCAATGCGGACATCTCTTATCTTGCTGCCGGGGCGCACGATCTCTTTCTGGCCGTTCAGACAGCCGGGAGCTACCTCGGGACGGTTCCTTCCAGCAGCGCTTACGATGTGCAGATTCCAACGGTGTGGGGGATGATTCGGCTTACGGGCGGAGGGGATACCAAGCACCTGGACAGACCTACGCTGCTGATCATCGACACGGGCGGCAACGACACCTATCTGAATGTCGCGGCGACGCGCAGCGCGACGAACTGGGCAAGTATCTCGCTGGATTCTTCGGGGAGCGACACTTACCTGAGCGATCCGGCTTTGCAAGATTCAAACGTCGCAAAGTGGGCTGATCGGGGCAAGGGCTCGAATGAGCCAGGTCCGGCGGGGGCACTGTTTGGCTACGCAGTCTTGTTGGACAAAACGGGCAACGACCTTTATCGAACGCATCGCCCAGGGCTGGGTTCAGGGCGACTGGGCATGGCGGCGCTGATCGACCAGGATGGGGACGACTATTACGACGCTTACTCGGACAGCCAGGGGTTTGGAAACTTTGGCGTGGGAATTCTGGAGGATGTTCGGGGCAACGACAAGTATTTCGGATTCAGCCAAGTTCAGGGCTGCGGACAGACCAGGGGCTTTGGCTATCTTGCTGACCGCGCAGGAACCGACGAGTATGTCGCGAACGATGAGGTCATCGACTTTGCCTCGCCGCAGTCGGCAGAGCATAACGTGAGCATGGCGCAAGGCGCAGGCAACGGTCGTCGGGCGGACTATCTGGATGGACACACGCTCGCGGGGGGTGTCGGCGTACTGCTGGATCAGCAGGGCGACGACAAGTACAGCTGTGGTGTTTTTGGGCAGGGCGTTGGCTATGGACGCGGCGTTGGATTTCTGTGGGATCTGGGGGGCAAAGACAGCTACTACGGTCAATGGTACGTGCAGGGTGCTTCAGCGCACTATGCCATCGGTGTGCTCGATGATGAAAGCGGGGACGACACGTACACCTCGCTGATGAATATGGCTCAGGGGGCAGGGCACGACTTTGCGGTCGGCTGCCTGATCGATCGGGGCGGTGCGGATCAATACAAAGCCCCCAACCTGAGCCTGGGTGCGGGAAATGCGAACGGTATCGGCATCTTTGTCGATTTCAGCGGAAACGACAAGTACGAGTCGCAGGGCATTACGCTGGGCAAGGCTGCCGAAGCTCCGAAGGGAAGCCTGCGATCACGATGTCTCTGCCTCGGAGTGTTTATGGACCTGGGCGGCGATGACACCTATCCGGCATCGACTCCTTGGACGGCCAATGCCAACAGAGTCGCCAACTGGACGGACAAAGGATTGACACCCGCCGAGGGCCAGGTCGGCATCTTCTGGGATCGGTGAAGGAGTTATGCCTTCTTGCCGAGGAATCCGTAGTACAGGCTGACGACCTTCTTGATGTAGTTCTGGGTCTGCTGATAAGGGGGGACACCGTTGTACTTGCGCACGGCTCCTGAGCCCGCGTTGTATGCGGCTAGCGCCAAGCAAAGGTTTTCGAATTCGTCCTCGCTCCGCTTGCCCTGACGCTCAATGTGTCCACGAATGGTGCGTACAGTGCCGTACAGATTCTGGAAGGTGTCGTAAGGGTCGGTGATGCCCAGGCTTTTCGCCGTTCCCGGCATGAGCTGACCAAGACCTTGGGCGCCGGCTCCGCTTCGAGCCGAGGGATTGAATCCGCTTTCGACCATCACCATGGCGAGGATAAGCCGTGCATCGACACCGTACTGAATGCTGAATCCGACGATGCCTTGAGCAATCTCCATCGCCTGCTGGTCGTTCAGACGCTTGTTGCGGCCCTTGATGAAGCTTGCGTAGATCGGAATAACATCCTTTGCTGGAAGGCTCCAGCTTGCGGCGTCCTTGGCGAAGCTCCCGCGCGACGTTGTGTTCATCGACGGCTTCTTGCCCGCTCTTGCGGCTTCCTTGCGCCTCTGCTCTTCAGCTTTGCGCGCGGCTGCGGCTTCGATCTCAGCGATTTTAGATTCGGGAGCGAGCGAGATCAGCTTCGATTTCATCTCGGCGTTTTCAGAAGCGCGCTCGGCAAAGAGCAGAAGTCGGGCCGCGACGACGCCACCGCCGATCCATTCGGGCAGGAAGTCGCTTTCGATCTGAAAATTCTCGCCGTCAGTACGCTCGACGAGGATGATGTGCCTGTTCGAAACCGTGAAGGTGCCCTTGATCTTGCCCTGGACTTCGATGACTCGCTTGCCAACGAAGACCTCAAGAGACTGGATGCCTGCGGCCTGCGTGATTCCATGCTTCTTGCGCAAGGCAAGATAGTCCTCAAGCGTTTGTGCGGAAGCACCAAGCGCGCAGAATGCCGCGCTCAGAATCAGTCCGGTTCTCCACAGGATCGCTTTCATGGCCGCTCGTTCAGGGTCTTTTTCAAGACGTTTGCCGCTTGGCAGGGCGTTCAGAAAAATGAAGAATCGTCTGGCGGAGAGATCGGGATTCGAACCCGAGAGGCAACTTTCGTCACCTACCCACTTAGCAGGCGGGCGCTTTCGTCCACTCAGCCATCTCTCCGCTGAGGTTCCACATTATACCAATCCATTATTGGCTGTATCCGCAAAAAGACTGACATGACCGGTCGTTGGTCTGTGCGTTAGGGCGGAATGTCGCCCCCATAAACAGCGAAAGCCGGCCCGTTGGCCAGCTTTCGTCTGTTTGGAATGAAGGATTGGGGTTATTTCTTTTTGGGCGCGGCGGGCGTCTTGATGCTTGCGTTCTTCGCATACTTTGCCGGGTCATTTTTGAATGCGCCCGGGCATCCTGCACAGCAGAAGAAGTAGCGGCGGCCCTTGTAGTCGGCGTACATCTTGGCCTTGGTTGCCTTCTCGATGTTGACCTTGCTGCCGGTCATGACCGCACAGGCGATCTCCTTCGGCGCAGGAGCAGGCTTGGTGGGCTTGGTCTGAGCGAATCCAAGTGTGAAAACGGCGAGTGCGGATGCGATGATTGCAAACTTCTTCATGATGTCCTCTACTGCGAAGAGCGAGGCAGACAACACCTGGATACCGTCAGGATAAGCCGCCGCTGCCCGCCTGCTTCAAGAATCATAACATAGTTGTGGGTGCAACAAGTTCCCTGGCAGGCTTAAGACTGTCCGCGCCGGGCGCTGGCAAGCCTGGAGTAATCTCTGGATGTGCAAGGCGTCGTTGTTTCCCGAGCTGATCTAACTCTCGACCGCGACCGTGAAGCGGTTCGACTATTGACCAACGCCTATGCCTCCGATGCCAACGCGCTAGGGCGGTCCTTGCCGGATGATGTGCTGAGGCGCTTGCCCGATGAACTCGCATCGCATCCTGCGGCGGTCGTATTTCTGGCTTGGGATGGGGGTACGCCCTTGGGGATCGCCACATGCTTTATCGGCTTCTCAAGCTTTTCTGCGCGGCGACTCATCAATATCCACGATCTGGCGGTATTGCCCGAAGCACGCGGCAAAGGCGTTGGTGAGAGCCTGATTGAAGCGGTCGTTGGCTATGCAAAGGGGCAAGGGTTTTCCAAAGTGACGCTCGAAGTTTCTGAAGCAAATCCCGCAAAGCGGCTGTACTTGCGATGCGGCTTTGAAGAGGCAGGCACCTTCTGCGCCAAGTATCTGGAAGCGAACCCTTGGACAGAGTGACATGCGGCTGACGATTCTCCACACGAACGATCTGCACGGGTCAATGACCGATGCGAAAGCGGAGTTTATTGCCAGCCTGAAAGCCGCTGAGGGCGGCCCCGTGATCTATTGCGATACAGGCGACTGCATCAAGGCGGGAAACCTTGCCATTCCGATCAAAACCGATCCGGTGTGGGAGAGGCTGGAAAGGGCAGGCTGCGATCTGAGCGTGCTTGGAAATCGGGAGACCCATGTGCTGGAATCTGCCTTCGAGAGAAAGATTGCAGGACATCGGCAGCCGATCCTGTGTGCGAATCTCCGTCGCAAGAATGGGGCTCGCCCCCTGCCTGATCATGTCGTTCTTGAGCGTGGCGATGTGAAGATTGGCGTTTCGGCGGTGATGGTGCCGATGGTGACCGAGCGTATGGCGACCGCTCCGGCCAGCGCCTATCTGTGGGATCCTCCCATTCCGACTGCGACGGAGCAGGCAAGGGCTTTGCGGGAGAAGTCGGACTGTCTCATCATGCTCACACATATTGGGTTTCGGCAGGATAGAGAGCTTGCGGAAAAGTGCCCTGAGATCGACGTCATTCTTGGCGGGCATTCGCACACTGTGCTGGAGCAGCCGGAGCAGGTCGGTCGTGTCTTTATCTGCCAAGGCGGGTCGCATGGACGCTTTGTCGGTCGCTACGTGTGGGAGAAGGATCAGGGACTCATTGAGGCGTCGCTGATCCCGCTGCCTTAGAAGGACCGGGAGCCGCCCAGCAATTCTGCTAAAATCAGTGCCTATGAGTTTCATCGTCCGACTGGGTGCGGACCTCATTTCCGTTGAGCCGGGGGCAACGATTCCGTTCACGATCGAAGTCGCGAACCGAACCGAAGCCCAGGATCGATACGAGCTGGAAATCGAGGGACTCGACCCCGAATGGACGGCGATACCGGTCCCGACTTTCACGGTCGAACACAACGACCTCTATAGCGAGAAGTTCTTCTTCAAGCCGCCTCGCGTTTCCGAGAGTCTGGCGGGGAATTATCCGTTTGTTGTGAAGGTTCGCTCGCTGGAATCAGGCGAAGTGCGCACCGCTCAGGCCGTGCTCGAGATCAAGCCGTATCACCACATGAGCATGGAGATCAGCCCGAAAAAGGCGTCTCTTTCCGGCAGCGCAGAAAGCACCAAGTTCGAGATCACGCTCATCAACCTGGGCAATGTCGAGCATACGATGCAGCTCTTTGGCAGCGACACCGACGATTCCATTGCTGTCGATTTTGATGAGCCGACGGTTGCCGTCGCTCCTGGGCAGACCAAGGTGGTTCTTGCCACCGCAAAGCCCAATTCTCGCAATCGTTTTTCAAGCGCGAGGCTTCATGCGCTCTCCTTCAGCGCGAGAAGCGTGGATGTGCCTTCGGTGGCATGTTCAGGTCAGGCGCACCTTGAGGTCCGCCCGCTGATCTCTTCGGGCGCCATCGTTGCCATCGTTATGGCGGTGCTTCTTTTTGTGGGATGGCTCGCGCTGTTGCCTAAGCCGCCGACGATCGATTCTCTCAGCCTGAGCAACACGAACCCGACCAAGGGTGAAACGGTCACGGTAATGTGGGAGGCCGCCAACGCGAAGAGCGTTCGGATTACGGCAGAGGGACAGTTGCTTGAAGCGGCGGGTCCGTCTAAAGGCTCCAAGTCTTTTGTGGCGATGAATTCAGGGACGGTGATGGTCGTTGCTGTGCGGGATGGCAAAGAATCTGATCCCAAGACGCAAAGCTATCAGGTGAAGGAACCGCTGACCTATCCAGACCCGGAAATCACCCGATTCGAAGTCAGCAGTCGCGATCTCAAATTTGGTCAGACCTTTGTGATCCGCTATAAGTTCAGCGATTCGGTCGTGAAAGCCACGCTCGCCCCAAACGGCATTGTTCTTGACCCGAAAGTCGATTCCGTTTCGGTCGAAGCGAATGTTGTCGGCAAGGTCACCTACACAATCGTTGCAGAGAATGCGGCAGGCAAGACCACCCGAAAGGACATCGTCGTCAACGTGACCGAAGAAAGCGAAGCCACGATTGTGAAGTTCGACGCAGACCATGTCTCGCTGGATTATCCGGGCAGCGTCACGCTTACCTGGCAACTGACCAAGGCTGAGCGCATCGAGCTGTTCGATGGCACTTCAACGACGGTGCTTGACAGTCCTGCGGGCACAAGAGACGTGCTCATCGACAAGACCACTGATTTCGTCATCACCGGCTACGATGCCGAAGGACGCAAGGTAACGAAAAAGATCACCGTGAAAGTAAAACCCATCGAAACGCCTCCAATGACCACGACCGGAACAACGGTCGCTTCGCCCGTGACGACGACTTCCGGCGGGGGTGGACGATAGCGATGCGACGCGCACTGCTTTCGCTGACCGACAAGACAGGCGTCGTCGATTTTGCCCGGGGACTTTCTGAGCTTGGGTTTGAGCTTGTAAGCACGGGAGGCACGGCAAAGGCCTTGCGCGATGCTGGCTTGACCGTTGTTGACGTTTCGGAAGTTACGGGTTTCCCGGAGATGCTGGACGGTCGGGTGAAGACCCTGCATCCGCTGGTTCACGGTGGACTTTTGGGCGATGTGCGGCTGGAGTCGCACCGGGCAGCCATGCTGGAAGCAGATATCGCACCCATCGAGGTGGTCTGCGTCAACCTTTACGCCTTCGAAAAGACGGTGACTGCCCCTCATAAGCTGGAAGAAGCCATCGAATCAATCGATATCGGCGGACCGGCAATGATCCGTGCGGCGGCGAAGAACCACGCCAATGTCTGCGTGGTGGTTGATCCCGGCGATTACGACAGTGTGCTGTCAGCGCTGAAGGAAGGGACCGAGAAATCGCTCAGGACCGGACTGGCGGCAAAGGCTTTCCGGCACACAGCGTTCTACGACTCGATGATCTCCCGCTATCTGACCGGAGTGACGGGGGAGAATCCGCTTTCCGACACTCTGACGCTTGGCTATCGTCGGTCGCTGTCCTTGCGGTACGGAGAGAACCCGCACCAGTCTGCCGCGCTTTACACGGACCCGCTCGGAGACCCGGGGCTGGCGCAGGCAAAGCAGCTTTGGGGCAAGGAACTGAGCTACAACAACATTCTGGATGGCGACGCAGCCTGGGAGCTTGTTGCCGACCTTCCCGAAGGCTCCTGCGCGATTATCAAGCACGGCAATCCTTGCGGCGCGGCAAAGGGCGCGACTTTGGGCGAGAGCTACCGCACCGCCCGCGCGAGCGATCCGATCTCCGCTTTTGGCGGCATTGCTGCCTTCCATGGTGCGGTCGATCTTGAAGCTGCCGAAGCGATGACGGAGAAGGGCAACTTCTTGGAAGTGGTTATTGCGACGTCGTTTAGCGATGAGGCGCGCAAGATCTTTGCGGAGCGTTCGGGCTGGGGTCAGGATGTTCGACTCCTGGAGGCGCCATTGCCTCCGCAGCACAGCAGTCTCTCGGTGCGCACCATTCGTGGCGGCGCGCTGATGCAGGATTCGGATGAGGACCCGGCTAACGAGTGGCGCATTGTCACGGAGAAGCAGCCGACACCCGAACAGATGGATGCTTTGAAGTTCCTGTGGGCGATTATCCCGCACGTGAAGTCCAATGCCATCGTTGTTGGTGTCAAGGACCGAATGCTGGGTATGGGGGCCGGACAGCCCAATCGCGTGCAGTCTGTAAGGCTGGCTTTGGAGCAGGCGGGAGATGAAAAGTCAGGCGCATGCCTCGCCAGCGACGCTTTCTTTCCGTTCCCCGACAGCATCGAAACAGCCTCGAAAGCGGGGATTGTTGCGGTGATCCAGCCTGGGGGCAGCAAAAAGGACGGAGATGTGATCGCAGCCGCGAACCAATTGGGAATTGCCATGGTCTTTACCGGTACGCGGCATTTCCGCCATTGATGTAACCTATAATGAATCGGGTATCGTCTACAGACTGATAGGAGCTATCGTGAAATCGCAGACCGATTGGATCGTAACATCTGTTTCCTTAGTGCTCGCTTTGATCATTGCACTCGTGCTTTTCCTGATGAAGCGAGAACCCGTCCAGCCACAGCCTCCAACTCAGGTTGTCACGTCTAACCCGACATATCCGACTGGCGACGTCGTTTATTCGAACGCTCTGCCTTCTCCGAAGGATAGCAACGGCGGCGCTGGCGGCCCGGCAGTTCAGGCTGGCGGCGGTGGAGCCGCAGGCGGCGGCGCTGCTGGCGGACGAAGCCGACCTTCGCTCGGCGTTTCCGGCGGCTGATCGCAAAATTGCGCTTTCGCAGACGCGGTACCTATCTTTATTGAGAAACGGGTTCGGTTTCGGTCACACTTAGCTTTGGCCGACACCGGACCCGGAGTCTTTTTCGATGCCCCTTCCGCCAGTCATCAACGTTGGGTTTTACAACTACGTTCTTACCGACAAGATCGTTGCCCTTGTCAGCAGCGAGTCGGCCCCTATGCGGCGCCTTATTCAATCTCTCCGGAAGTCTGGGAACCTGATCGACGCCACACAGGGGCGACGAACAAAGTCGATTATCTTCACAAACGGCGACGCGGTGGTGCTATCCGCGATCTCTCAGGAAACCCTTGCCAAACGACTGAGCACTGGGGAGGCTGCGCTTGACGAAGAGTAATGGCGGCTTCTTGCGGGGCATTGTGCACCGGTTCAGCCGAGACATAGGTATCGACCTTGGCACGGCAAACACGCTTGTTCATGTCGCGGGACAAGGCATTGTCTTGCGCGAGCCGAGTGTCGTCGCCATCAACAAAGATAACGGCGAGGTTCTTGCTGTGGGCGAAGAAGCCAAGCGAATGTTGGGTCGAACCCCCGCCAATATTGTTGCAATTCGACCGCTGAAAGATGGCGTTATCGCGGATTACGACCAGACCGAAAAGATGCTTCGCGATCTGATCGGCAAGGTCTCCAAGAGATTTGTCTTCCAGCAAACCGTTGTGGTGGGCATTCCCAGCGGTGTGACGGAAGTTGAACGGCGAGCGGTTATCCAGGCCAGCGAGCGTGCTGGGGCAACGCGGGCTTATGTTATTGAAGAGCCGATGGCTGCGGCGATCGGCGCAGGATTGCCCATCGAAGAGCCGATCGGTTCGATGATCGTCGATATCGGAGGTGGCACCACTGAGGTTGCCGTGATCTCCCTCGCAGGCATCGTACATTCGCGCTCCATTCGCATCGCGGGCGATGAAATCGACGAAGCGATCAGCTCGTATGTGCGCCGAGCCTACAATCTCTTCATCGGCGACCGCACCGCTGAGCAGGTGAAGATCGAAATCGGCAGCGCATTCCCGCTGGAGCAGGAGATGCAGGTAACGATCAAGGGCCGCGACCTGGTGACGGGTCTGCCCAAGAGCGCGGTCATCACCAGCGAAGAGGTTCGCATGGCGATTGCCGAGCCGCTGAACCAGATTGTTGAGGCAGTCAAGCTCACTTTGGAAGCCACGCCCCCCGAACTGGCCGCAGACGCGATGAACAATGGCATCATGCTTGCTGGCGGAGGCGCACTCTTGCGGGGCATTGATCGTCTTATCTCTCAGGAAACGGGGATGCCGGTGTTGATTGCCCGTGACCCGCTTAGCTGTGTTGCCCTCGGCACCGGAATGGTGGTTGAGGCGTTGCACGAAAATCCACAGATCCGCCGTATGCTTGAAAAATCCTCGAAGCTGTGAAGCCACAACCCTATCGCGATGTGCTCCTCATCATCGTGCTTTGCGCGATAGGAATGTTGCTGGGTAAGTTTCAAAACAGCGAGAGAAAGGCGGGCCGCACGGACTTTGCCAGTTCCACTATCCAAGCGATCGTTCGCCCTCCGTCGAATGCTTTCAGTGCCAGCGCGGACAAAATCGGCAGCTTTTTCTATGGAATCTTCAATGCATCTTCGCTGACCCAGGAGAATCGGAGACTCAGGGCCGTCGAGCAGGCAGCCAAGCTTTACGATTCGCAGGTTGACTTTTATCGTAAAGAAAACACGCGGCTGAGAGCGGAGCTCAAGCTTGGTGCGGCCCCGGGCCAGGTGCGCATTCCTGCGGTGATCAACGGCTTCTTTCCTTACGAGAATCGCGTGACCCTCAATAAAGGGACAGCGCAAGGCGTTAAGGCAGGTCTGCCCATTGTGTCGGCAGCTGGGTTAGTGGGTGTCGTCCAAAACGCTGACAAGAACTCCAGCCAGGCTTTGCTCATTTCATCGCGCGCACTCCAGGTGGGCGCAAGGATTGATCGAACTCCCGCCGTGACGGGCATCTTGCGCGGCGACAGCCCCGGCTCCATGATCCTTGATGGCATCGATTACAGTGCGACGCTTCAGGTCGGCGATCTGGTGATGACTTCCGGCTATTCCGAGCACATTCCGCGCGGGATTCCCATTGGGCGAATCATTAAGATCGAGAACGACGAGGACAACGGCTCGAAGCGCTGCATCGTGTTTCCGAACGTTCAGATTGGCGACGTGCATGAGGTGTTTGTGCTGAGATGAACCCGGTCGCCTTTATTCCGACAGCGGTGATAACCCTGTGGATTTGCGCGGCGATGGAGCAATCGCTGGCAACGAGGCTGGGCTTCTGGGGAGTGCGTCCAGACTTTCTGCTCGTCGCGCTGACGGTGCTGTCTCTGTACACCTCCAAGCGCGGGGGCATAGTGCTGGGGTTCTTCGCAGGGCTTTTGCATGGCGGGATTGCAGGGGCAAATATGATGCATTACATCATCAGCCGGACGCTGGGAGGCTATGCTGCGGCAACAACGCGCAACCCAAAGTTCGAGCCTAAGCTCGCCACTGTTGCCGCGACTGTGGCTGGCATTACGGTGTTTTCGCAGATCGTCCTTATGTTTTTTGCCCCACCTGACGGCATTGCCAGGTTCCTGGGGGCTACAATTCTTTCGGCGCTGTACAATGGCGTACTCAGTCTGCCGTTGCACGCTCTAATGAAAAGAATTCTGAAGCCGACTTACCGATAGCCGGCTCATGAACGATAGCCATGAGCAAAATCAACGTTTTAGAAATGGCGCGGCAGCAGCTCTCTATCGCCGCGAAATACCTTGACCTTGATGAAGGTCTTCACCGAGTGCTTGCCGCTCCCAAGCGACAGCTTATCGTGAACTTTCCTGTTGTGATGGACGATGGGCGCGTCGAGTGCTTCGAGGGCTACCGCGTTCAGCACAACGTCAGCCGAGGTCCGTCCAAGGGTGGCATCCGATTCCACCACGATGTCGACGTTGAAGAAACGACGGCGCTGGCGATGTGGATGACCTGGAAGTGTGCGGTTGCCAACATTCCCTATGGCGGTGCAAAGGGCTCGGTCAAGGTTGACACGAAGAAGCTTTCCAAGCGCGAGTTGGAGAAGCTCACCCGCCGATACGCTTCCGAGATCAACATTGTGGTCGGCGAGCGTGCCGACATTCCTGCGCCGGACATCGGTACGAACGCGCAGGTGATGGCATGGATCATGGACACGTTCTCCATGCACCAGGGCCACACCACACCAGGCGTTGTCACCGGAAAGCCGATCGAGCTGGGTGGATCTGAAGGTCGTGTTGAAGCGACAGGCCGTGGCGTCATCGTTGCCGCTGAAGAAGCCTGCAAAGCGCTGAACATGAACTTCGCCGGTTCCAAGGTGGTTGTCCAGGGCTTTGGCAACGTCGGCGCGATTGCCGCACGCCTCGCCGAAGAGCGCGGTGCGATTGTGGTGGGCGTCAGCGATGCGAAAGGCGGCATCTATAACCCCAACGGTCTGCCGGTGGGCGAGCTTTGCCGCAAGTATGCTGGCCGCGACGGCGGCATCCAGGAATACAAGGATGCTGAGGCTGTCACCAATGAGCAGCTGCTGGAGCTTCCATGCGACATCCTGCTTCCGAGCGCGATCGCCGCTCAGATCACGGGCGAGAACGCTGGCAAGATCAAGGCCAAGCTGATTGCGGAAGGCGCAAACGGTCCGACGACCCCTGAAGCCGACAATATTCTTTCGGACAAGGGCATCCTGGTTGTGCCGGACATTCTGGCCAACTCCGGCGGTGTCGTTGTCAGCTACTTCGAGTGGGTTCAGGACCTGCAGAACTTCTTCTGGGAAGAGGACATCGTCAACAACAATCTGGAGAAGATCATGCGCCGGTCGTTCGCTCATGTGTACGACACGATGAACGCGCACAAGACGAACATGCGCACGGCAGCGCTGATCATCGGTGTGAAGCGCGTTGCGGATGCAACCGTTATGCGCGGAATCTATCCATAAGATATCAGAGATCGGATATCAGATATCTGCACCTGACCTCTGATATCCGATCTCTGATATCTACTCCAACAGCGTCCCGTTCACCATCAGCCGGAACCGATAGCCCAGCGTATCGGCGGCTCGGCGGCACATCACCATGCGCGAGAGAAAGATCTCGAAATACTCCATCACGGTGGCATAGCTCGTGTCGATCTCCAGATTCAGCTCGATGGTGAGCCCACTGGGATCGATGTTTACATGGCTCTTCTGCACCGCATAATTCACGCGGTCGTGAATGTCAAACGACTCCAAAATCGGGTTTTGAACACGGCTGAAATGCACGTCAGACTTGTCGGCGATAATCAGCGCGGCAGACATCGTGTTCACCGGAACGCCCGCCAGTTCTTCGTGATTGCCAATAGCTCCGAGGATAGGAGCCATTTCGGCGGGGTCCATTCCCATCTCATTCAGGAGCGAGAAGGCTATATTGGCACCCGTCATGGGATGGTTCACGCGGTTGATCACATTGCCGATGTCGTGCAGGTAGGCGGCAATCTGGGCCAGCTCTACTTCGCGGGCTGGGGCGTTCAGTTCGACCATGATGCTTCGGGTGATGCCCGCGACAATACCAACGTGCCGGTGGCCGTGCTCGGTGTAACCCATGGCGCGCATCACCTCATTCGCGCCGTTGATCAAAGCGATCACCTTGGGGTGCGCCTTCACCTCTTTGTAAGAGACCGGCTTGTAAGACTGTGAAATGATCGTTTCCATCCGTTTTCTCTATTCTGAACACCGAACGGCGGCAGTTTGTTCACTGGGCAGGACCAGCGATGTCCCCTATCGTGAATCATCGGCGATGAACTACACTAAATCCAGTCTGACTCATGGATACGACCGCTGTCCCGATCCCTATGGTCTACCGCCGGAACGTGCTCCATACGGAGACGTTTCGGCGAATGCTTCTGGCGCGCGGGTATCTTGCTGAACGCTACATGGAGCCGGTCACTTTGGTCGAAGCCGCCGAGTTTGCAGGGTTCTCGCCTTTCCACTTTCAGCGTCTTTTCACGCGTGCCTTTGGTGAAAGCCCGTTGGAATTCTTGACGCGTGTTCGCATGGAGCGCGCTCAAACGCTGTTGCGAAGTCGTGAACTGACGGTCAGCGAAGTCTGTCTGGAGGTCGGCTATAGCAGTCTGGGGTCGTTCTCATCGCTGTTTTCACGAAGGATGGGCTGTGCGCCCACGGAGTTCCGGCGGGTGTTCTCCTTCCCGGGCTTGTGGGAGCTGAAGTCGATCCCCGCTTGCGCCCGCTCGTTCTATCTGGGGCAGACGTCGATTTCCAGATAACCGCCGCCGTTTTTTGGTAGGCTTTCGCACGATCCATGCTTCAGCGTCACCAGCCACTTGCCATCTATATGGAGGGAGCCCTCGATGTCGATTACGGCAAGATGGGCTTTGGCATCCTTCGCTATTCGCCAAACCCGGTTGCCTGCGTGATCGACTCTCGATTTGCCGGGCGTGATCAGCAAGAGATCACGCGTATCCCGCGATCTTGTCCGGTTGTGGCGACGGTTGCTGAGGCCATCGCTTTGGGAGCGGAAGTTTTGGTGCTTGGCATTGCACCTCCCGGCGGATTGATTCCTGAAGCTTGGAATCCTGCCATTGCAGAAGCTGTGCGCGGCGGGTTGAGCATCGTCAACGGCTTGCACGACCTGCTTGCTCCCCGATATACCGGACTGAAGCCGGGGCAGTGGATTTGGGATGTGCGCATTGAGCCCGAAGGTTTGGGCGTCAACGAAGGCCGTGCGCGGCTCTTGCCAAACAAGCGAGTGCTCATGATCGGCACGAGTATGGCGGTTGGCAAAATGACCGCTGGGCTGGAGATCTGCCGCGAGGCGATTTCCCGAGGCGTCAAGACGGAGTTTGTGGCGACGGGGCAGATCGGAATTACAGTGATGGGTTCGGGCATTCCGCTGGATGCGGTGCGTGTGGACTATGCGGCGGGAGCCATCGAAAGGGAAGTGCTTCGCGCTGGCGAGGCTGAGCTCATCATTGTGGAGGGCCAAGGCTCGCTCATTCATCCTGGAAGCACGGCGACGCTGCCTTTGTTGCGGGGGTCCATGCCCACGCATCTTATTCTCTGCCACAAGGCCGGAATGGAGATGCTCAACCGGGTGCAGTGGATCAAGGTGCCCCCTTTGCGGGATTTCGTCAAGCTTTATGAAGACCTTGCAGAGGCATGCGGCACATTCCCGCGACCGATCACCGCAGGTGTCTGTCTGAATACCTTTGACATGGGCGAAGACGAAGCCCGTGCCGAAGTCGAACGCACGGCTTCTGAGACAGGATGGCCCGTCACCGATGCCGTGCGCTTTGGGTGTTCCGAACTTGTCGATGCTCTGCTGTGAGGCTTAACGCTCTGCGTGATTCAGCCACGAGAAGCTGCCGTGAAGGCTGTCGCATCCGCATTCATCATGCGAAGCGTACATCTCGATCATCTCGGCAAGCTTCTTGTCCTTCTTCGCGTCTCGGGCTTTGACCGCCTTGTATGCATCTTCAAAGCTCATCTGCTTGGGATTTTCGAACTGAATGTCCTTCATCGCCAGCATGTAGTCGAAGTAATCGGTGTTCTTGTTCAAGCCCGCAAACAGCTCTTTGCCGGGACCGAACGCGGTGACTATCACATAGTCGTTCGTGTGGTTCAGCGAAGTCCAGCCGGTTTTGGAATAGTTGCCAAGAACGACGCCGAGCGTGGCGTTCAATCCCTCTTTGAAGATCGACCCGCCAAAAGGTGATTTTCCGTCAGTGGCATCCGCGATGAGCTGGGCGTCTTTGGCTGACAGCTTGATGCCCAGCTTTGCCTCAACCGCATCCTGGACCTTCGATGCGGACGCCGTCTTGCCAATTGCGGTTGTGAGCGGGCCATAGCTGCACTTCATTCCCAATAGCGTGCGCAGTCCGGCGGTCGAATCAAAGTACTCGTCGCCAGCTCCGTTCAGGTTTGGACCGCCTGTGGCATGGTCGGCAGTGATAACCACCAAGGTTTCGCCGTCTTTCTTCGCAAACTCAATGGCCACCTTGACGGCTTCCTCAAAGGCTTGCTGGTCATAGACCATGCCAGCAAGGTCGTTCGAGTGGGCAGCATGGTCGATGCGCGCCCCTTCGATCTGGAGCAAAAAGCCGTTTGGATTGTCTTTGAGGTTGTCGATCGCACACTGGGCCATCTCAGCCAGCGTCGGCGTGACTGCCGCGATTTTCTCGTCGTTCAGCTGATCGACGGTGTACGGGACGTGACTGTCGCTGAAGATGCCAAGAATCTTGTCTCCCTTTAGCCCTCGCACTTCGGCGCGGGTTTTGACCACCTTATAGCCAGCGCTTACATATTTCGCATAAAGGTCCAGCTTGTCTTTGCGCTTTTCGGTGTTGAAGAACTTATCGCCGCCGCCCATCAAAAAGTCGATCTTGTTGATCAGATACTGCTCGGCGATCTTGCCTTCCAAGTCACGAAACTCGACGCATGAGCCAAATCCTGCAGGCGTTGCGTGGGTGATGGTGGCGGTTGTAACCAGTCCAACTTTGACTTTGGCTTCGTGCATGATATCGCCAATGGGCCGGAGCTTGGTGCCATCCGGAAACATGTTCACCTGGGCGTTCCAGATGCGACGTCCCGAGCCCCAGGTTGAGCTTGCGGCTGAGGAGTCGGTCACCAGGGAGCTCAGAGAGCGCGTGTCCTGCAGGCCGTTCACCACGTAGTCCTGCTCCATCAGCCAGCTCCAATAGCTGCGCTTGCCGTTCATCATCTCGTTCAGCTCGCTTGCCATCGTGGGCACGCTGGCAGCCATGCCGTCCGAGACGCAGAAGATGATGTTCTTGGCCTTCTTTCGAGACCGTTGGGCGATGGCAATTTTGGGAATGCCGACGAGGCTTCCAGCCAGTCCGGCAGATCCAAGCGCGAGCAAATTGCGGCGTGACAGTTTCATGGCGGTCTTTCCATTTTACGCCGCCACGGTATTCGAAAACCGCGCTTAACGAACTCCTAACAGGAGAGCGGGCTCACTCGACCTTGGTCTTGATCTTGATTGTTTGCCCGTCGCGCTTGACCGTCACTTCGGCGGTGGTTTCATCTTCGATCGGGTCAAGAATCCTCCAGAGGTCTTTCCAATTCTTGACGGGCTTGTTTTGACCGTTGCCGAGCTTGATGCCAACGATAATGTCCCCGTCCTCAAACTCGTCGTCGAGGGCGATATGAACCTCACATTCCTTCGCATCAAGGTCTGGAAAGACGGGAAGTTTGAAAAGGAGGAAGACCTCGAAAAGAACGGCGCCGGAAACTTTTTCGGAGACGATGTCGAAGTCGTACCATGTCGAGGCGAAGCTGTCTCCAAGGGCGTACATCGCGTCACTGAGCGCGTGATATGCCTTCCCAGCGCGATCGATGGCGTCGTCGGCATCCTTGCTGCCCGGCTTTTCCTTAGAAATCTTGGTTGCGGCCTGCTGAGCATCGGAGAGCGCTTTCAGGCATAAAGAGACCGTCTCGATTTCTTTGCGAAGGCTGGATGCTTCGGTCGCGGAGCCGCCCTGCTTGGCGAAGTACTTGGCATGCTCTTCGGGGTCGATAGCCGTCAGTGCAAGATCGCGGATACGCTCGTACTCTTTTTCGTTGTCTTCAAGAGCCATCGAGATGGCAAACCACTGCAACACCGACTCGCAGACAATCGCGGTCACTTCACCAACCGCCTCATTCTTCTTGATCTCTTCTTTGGTCATCGAGCCCGTCGATGATCGATTGCTGCTCCAATCCGTAAAGACTCGGTCCACATTGACCATCGAAGTCTTTAAAGGGCCAGAGCCCACGGCGATATTCAGCGACTGGCCTTCGGTTAGTGATCCTCTGACCATGCCGATGACTTCGCCGGCCTTGTTCATGACCGGTGAGCCGGAGCTGCCCTCGGATACTGAGGCGGTGAATTGAAGCAGGGGCACTCCCTCAGAATTGCGCTTCGCGCTGACAATGCCGGTAGAGAGCGTTCCTGGCAGGAAGCCCAGCGGATTGCCGACAACGGCGACAGGATCGCCGACATCAGCCTTGGCATAGTCTCCCAGCGGCAGCGATCCAGTAAGAAGATCTGACTTCACGAGCAGGACGGCAATATCTCGGCTTGCGTCGTACCCATAAAGGATCGGGTTCTTTGCTTTCTTGCCAATGTTGGGCACGATCTCCACTTCCGTGGCATCGCTGATGACGTGGAAAGCGGTCAGGATGAATGTGCAGTCCTCAAGCTTGGTGTTCTTCAGCAGAGTGTCGTTCATCTTCTTGAGGTCTTCGGTCCACTTCTGCGTATAGTTGCTCTTCTTCGTCATGGATACAACGAACCCAGAGCCCACTCCGACGTCGGTTTTGATTGTCACGACAGCTCGCTTCGCCTTGTCGTAAACGTCCTTCCAAACCTTGTCCTGTCCCGCATGGCCGGAAGAGTGAACAAGGGCAACCGAGAGCAACAAACTGCCAAGCGTCATATCACGGACATTATAGAGTCGAATCGAACCTGCAGCAAGGGTAATCTGCGCGCCACACCTGTAAATTCAAGCGAGGAATTCTTAAGTTCAATGAGTATTCGAGCATTGCTATGCGTTTTGGCTCTGGGATCGGTGGCTTCAGCGGTTGCTCAAGAGCAGACAGTCCGCCCCAATCCTCCGATGAACACCCGTGAGGAGATCGCCAAATACTTCCCCTACCGCACTGGAGCGAATACGGCTGAAAGGCTGAGGGGCTTTGCGATCCGGCAACAGATGGAGAAGAATTCCTACTTCTCTCAGTTGCCGTGGAGGAATGTTGGCCCCGAGCATCAGAGCGGTCGGGTGCTTGCCGTGCGCACTCCCGCAACCCGCCCCGACGATCTGTATGTTGCTTTTGCGACAGGCGGTCTTTGGCGCACGAAGGACTGGGGCATTAGCTGGGAATCGCTCTTTGATCAGGAGAGCAGCTTTGGCATTGGAGATTTTGCCCTCAGCAAAGACGGTCAAACGATCTGGGTAGGCACGGGCGAACCGAACAGTCAGCGCACAAGCTATCAAGGGACCGGCGTTTTCAAAAGCACCGATGGCGGCAAAAGTTGGCAACACATGGGCCTTGCCGATACCAACCACATCGGCGCGGTGGTGATGGACCCGAAGAACCCGAATACGGTTTATGTTGCAGCTTTAGGACACCTTTATACGGCCAACGAAGAGCGTGGAGTTTTCAAAACCACCGACGGTGGCAAGACTTGGCAGCACGTGCTCAAGATCAACGATCTGACAGGCGTGGTCGAGCTCAAGATGGACCCTCGCAATCCGAGTGTCCTTTATGCGTCGGCTTGGGAGCGTGAGCGCCGGGCATGGGATTTTCGTGATTCCGGGCCAGGCACCGCTGTGTACAAAACGGTCGACGGTGGCAAGACTTGGGCAAAGCTGGGCAACGGCTTGCCTTCGGGCGATATCGGTCGCATCGGGCTTGCGGTGGCACCTTCCAAGCCGGATGTGGTCTATGCGTTCGTCGACAACTGGAATGCGGACCCGGATGCGATCTACGAAGACGAATACACCCCGTCAGGCATCCTTACTCCAAGGCGCTTTATGCTTCTGGATAAGGACCGGTTTGCGGCTGTAGACAAGGCGATCATGACCGGATTTCTGCGCAATACCCTGCCGCAGGGGACGGACGCAGAGAAGGTGATTGAGGACGTTAAGGCGGGCCGAATGTCGATGAAAGATGTCGGCGACGCCATGCGAAAGCGCAATCCCGACATCTTCACGCTTGAGCGTGTGACTCATGAAATCTATCGCTCCGATGACGCCGGAAGGACCTGGAAGCGAACGCACGCTTACAAGTTCGGCAACCATGGCGGCTATTACTGGGGCAAGATTCGCGTGAGCCCTTATGACGAGAACGACGTGGCGACACTGGGTGTGGGCTTGCTTCGCTCTCGAGACGGGGGTAAGACCTGGAGCCAGACCGGTTTTGGGCTTCACGCTGACCACCACGAGCTGTTCTACGATCCGAATGTGAAAGGTCGGCTCGTTTCTGGAAACGACGGCGGCCCGTATGTGAGCGGTGATGACGGCAAGACCTGGCGGCACCTTAACAACCTGCCTGTGGGCCAGACCACGACGCTCGCGCTGGATATGAAGACGCCGTACAACATTTACGTCGGGCTTCAGGACAACGGCACCATCGTCGGCCCGAGCACTTCGCCGATCGGCAGAGGTTCGGCAAGCCCATGGAAGTCGATTGGCGGAGGCGATGGCAGCTGGGTTGCGGTCGATCCGCGAGACAATGGCAACGTAGTCTATACAGCATCGCAGTTCGGTGCGCATATGCGTTTCAACCAGGCGACCGGTGAGCGAGCGTTTGTGGCTCCGCCCGACCAGCCTGGGCAGCCGGAGAATCGCTTCAACTGGATTTCTCCGTTAATCATCTCTTCGTTTCATCCGGACATCCTGTATTGCGGCGCGCAGCGGGTGTATCGTTCGTTTGATCAAGGCCGGACATGGTCGCCGATCAGCCCGGATATCACGAAGAACCGTCCTCAGGGCGATGTTCCCCATTCGACCATCAAGGTCTTGGATGAAAGCCCGCTTCGGTTTGGGCTGATCTATGCAGGCACGGACGATGGCAAGGTGATGATGACTCCAGACGGAGGCTTCACCTGGCAGGATGTTTCAACCCCTGAAAAGGACAAGTGGGTGAGTCGCGTCGTAGCATCGAAGTGGGACGTGAACACGGTTTACGCAACGCAATCGGGCTACCGTGACGACGAATACAAGCCGTATCTGTGGAAATCCACCGACCAAGGAAGAACCTGGACCTCCATTGCGGGCGATCTGCCGGAGGGGTTTGTGAACTCGGTTCGAGAAGATCCGGTTCGGAAGGACATCCTCTACTGTGCGACGGGCATGGGTGTTTGGGTGACCTTCAACAGCGGCAAGAATTGGGAGCCGCTGAACGCAGGCATGCCGCACATTGCTGTGCACGATATTCAGATCCATCCTCGCGAACTGGACCTTGTTGCTGCAAGCCACGGTCGGAGTGTCTTCATCTTGAATCTGGGCCCGCTCCATATGCTGAACGATGAGATCCGAGGCAAGGACCTGCACGTTTGGCCTGCGCCGGACGGAGCGTTCTCGCCGAGCATGCCGTATCGCCAGCGCGAGAACTGGGATGCTTCACCAGACGAAGGGCCGGAAGCACGGGGCTGGTTCTGGACTCGCGAAGCAGGCGAAGCCAAGATGGTGATCAAGGATAAGGATGGCAAGACGATCAAGACTGTCAGCTTTGAGGCCGCGCGGGGACTTCAGCAATGGGAGTTCTCGATGATTCTGACCCCCGCCGGGGACAAGTCAACGATCGACGCCAAAAACCGAAAGGTCACGACAGCAGAGGAAGCGCTTACGGACCCGTTTGCCGCAGTGCGCGCAAAGTACATTCCGCTTGGGGATTACACGATTGAGATGACGGTGGGCGGGAAGACAGTCACATTCCCGTGGAAAGTTGCCGCTCCTCAGCAGCAGGGTGGCGGAGGTCGCCGTCGCGGCGGCGATGACGACGACGGAGATCGTCGCTAACTCAAGCAAAACCCCTCCACCGCATTTGGGGTGGAGGGGTTTTTTCTTTGTACAGCTGCTTAGACTGGCTGGGGTTCAGCGGGTTTTTCTTTGTAGATGAACATCACCCACAGTCCGAACGCCAGCATCACGGCTCCGCCAACGATCACCCAGACAGGTCCGAGCGTATTCCACAGGGCGTAGATGTTCAGGCTAACGATCAGCGTTCCCACCAGATAGCCTACGATCTTGACCCACAGCGCGTTCGCAAACTCGCCCATGCGCTTCTTGTCGCTGGTGACCATGATGAGCGGGAAGATCGCAAACGGCAGCTGCATCGAGAGCACGATCTGGGAGACCACGAGCAGGCCCACAGTATCCTTGCCTCCTGTCGCTTGGATCAAAATGATCGCTGGGATGATCGCCAGAGAGCGGGTGATCAGTCTTCGCAGGAACGGGCTCATGCGTATCTTCAAGAAGCCTTCCATGACGATCTGCCCGGCAAGCGTTCCTGTAATCGTCGAGCTTTGACCGGAGGCGAGGAGCGCGACAGCAAACGCCGTTGCCGATGCGCCGCCCAGCCCAGCTTTCAACAGCTCGTGGCCTTGCTGAAGCTCTTCAACTTTGCCAACTCCGGTGAAGGCCGCCGCCGCCAGAATGAGAATGGCAGCATTCACGAAGAACGCAAGGCTGAGGGCTACAATCGTGTCGATCGTGTTGAACTTGATGGCCTGTTTCAGTTCGTCTTTGGTGTCGCCCGTCTTTCGGGTTTGCACGATGCTAGAGTGCAGGTAGAGGTTGTGCGGCATAACGGTCGCACCCAGGATGCCCAGCGAGATGAGCAACGCCTCCTTGTTCGGCATGGACGGGATGACAAGCCCGGAACCCACCGCGCCCCAATCCGGCTTGGCAAGGTAGATGTTGTAGAAGAAGCAGATGAAGACGGTGCCGACCAGGGTCAGGATAATCGCTTCGATCTTCCTGAATCCGAACTTCATCAGGGCGAGAAGAATCAGAACGTCGGCTGCGGTGATGAGCACGCCCATCAAAAGCGGTATGCCGAAAAGCAGATTCAAAGCGACGGCTGAGCCGATGACTTCAGCAAGGTCGCAAGCGATGATGGCGACTTCGCATAAGAGCCACAGCGCGATGGCGGCAGGCTTCTTGTAATAGTCGCGGCAGGCCATCGCCAGATCCTTGTGCGTGACCAAGCCCATGCGGGCACAGAGCACTTGAAGGAACTGCGCCATAAGGTTGGACAGCAGGATCACCCAGAGGAGCTTGTATCCAAACTGAGAGCCGCCGGCAAGGTCGGTGCCCCAGTTGCCAGGGTCCATATAGCCGACGCTCACCAGATAGCCCGGACCGGCAAAGGCAAGCAGCTTGCGCAGCCACGATCCTTGCTTGGGAACGAGCACGGATCGAAACACTTCCGGCAGAGACCGAAAGATACTTTCCGACTGTCCTTTGTCAACGACGCTTGCCATGAGTTATCGCAAAGCTCCAATTTGTAGCATTGGCTACATCTTACAAGATCATCATTCGAAAAATGTAGCCAAGGCTACATTTTGTGAAGAAAGTGCCAGAGGGATATTGATCCTTACAAAGAAAAAAGCCTCCGTCGGCATATCCCGACAGAGGCTCTTTTACGATGATGAGGCGGGCTTAATTGCCGCCTTTGCTCTTGTTCAGCAGTGCGGCGCCGACGGTTTCGACGATCTGCGGACCGCGCAGCTTGTTCTCTCTTGCGAGGATCTTGCCAGTGTCTCCGTCGACGAGCAGGACGAACGGAATGCCCTCAACGCCGTATTTCTTGACCAGCGAGACATCCCAGTACTTTCCTTCATAGACCTGAGCCCAAGGCATATTTCGCTCCTTGGTAAAGGCCATGACCTTGTCCTTCATGTTGGCTTGATCCAGGCTGATCCCAAGAATCTCGAAGCCCTTGTCGTGATGGGTTTCGTAAGCCTTGATCACGTTCGGAAGCTCCGCGATGCACGGACCGCACCAGGTTGCCCAGAAGTCCAAGAGAACGACTTTGCCCTTGAAGCTGCCCGGGAAGCTAATCTTCTCGCCGGTGATCGTTTCGGCATCGAACGGAAGCGCGTTCTTTCCAATGCTCAGGTCAGGCGGAAGCGGGAACTCCTCGACCTGCTTGTCGCTGTTGCCGACGTTGAACTTGCCGCCAGTGTACGAGATGACATAGCTCTTGCCTTCGAAGTTGAACGGTGCACCGACGACGACGGATTCCGAACGTCCGTCCGACTTGCCGTTTGCGTTTCGGTCAACCCAGAGCCGAACCTTGTCGCCCGGGAAGCCTGCCATGGCAACGCTATAGGTCTTGCCGCCGATGGTGGCCTTGCCCTGATAGCCAAAGTCGCCATAGAACAGCAGCGTGTTTTTTAGAGCTGCGCGGCCTGGATCGTTCTTGTCGAACTTGTACATCGTGACAGCCGCATCCTGGCCCTCGATCTTGACGGTGGCAGAACCAAAGTACATGGTCATGTCACCCTGCTTTCGAGGGTCCCACTTCGGGGCTGGGTCATTGGTGAGGTCGCCGTCGCCGTTTGAGTCGACATAGAGCTTCTGGCTGCCGTCGGACATCTCATCGAAGACGAATGCAAACGACTTGTCGCCAAAGACGAGCTTGCCGTACATGGGGTTCGCGAGGCCAGCGGGGGCCTTCTTGACAGCAGAAGCGTCGGCGTTCATTTCGGCGCGGACGGGAATGTAGCCGCCCATCTTTGCCGTCATTCCGGTGGGGCTGAATTTGAGGTCGAAGCCGTCCGCCATGGGGCTGGCAACGGCAAGCGCGAGGATGCTGAGGGTCATCATAGCTTGGACTCCTTGGTCTTAGCCCGATTATAGGCGATTCGCAAGGATGGAGCTTCAATTGTTGCAATTCTCTGCAGATAGAACTTTGCGGAACCAGATTAACTACGAATGTCGTTATATATGTAACTACTACAGTAGTTTTCGTATGTTCAGCTCCGGCTGGACAAAGGACAGTTCCATGAAGAAGCTCTTTTCACTTGCTTTCGCCGCGTCTGCAGTCTTTGGCAGCGCCATCATCTTTCGTCACGACATCGATCCCAAACCTTATCGAGAGCTTGCGAAACAGCCTCAGTTTGCCAATGCGGGACGTGTATTCATGCATAAGACCTTTTCCGGGTCGTGCGTCTTGATTGCTCCGAACAAGGTTCTGACCGCGGCGCATGTGATTGAAGACAAGGTGACCGATCCGAACTGGAAAGCAAAGTTCACCGTCTGCTTTGGCGACAAGACCGCAAGGGTCATTGGCTTTAAGATGAAGCCGAAGGTTGCGCCTCCTCCTGTGGGATCGATCTCTATCATGCAGGATGCCGATATCGCCGTGCTGACGCTGGATAAGCCCATCACAGGCATCACACCGGCAAAGCTCTATACCGGCAAGGCTGAGGTTGGGAAGATCACCACGATTGTTGGAGCAGGCTACTTTGGAAAAGCTACCGACCCTGAGATGAAGCCGACTGAAGTCTTCTATGCTGGCCACAACGTGATCGATGAAGCTGGCAGCCATAAAGAAATGGAAGCGCAGATTGGGGGAGGAGGACCCTCCGGGAAAGTAAAGCTGTTCATTCCCGACTGGTCCATCGGCTCCGACTTCGACGGCAAAGGCAAGAAGGATACGAACACGATGGGATCGGCGGAGCCGCTGCCTTTGGAATGCGGAACCGAGGGCGGCGACAGCGGATGCCCCTGGTATATCCAGGAAAAAGGCGTCTGGTATCTGGTCGGGATTATGAGTTCTGGTGAGGTTCGGTTTCAGTCGGGCCGGTATGGCTCGGTCAGTCGTGCGGTTCGGGTGTCGAAGTTTATCGATTGGATTCGGAAAGCATAGGCAAGCTCCTGTTTCGGTCGGGGAAAATAGGTTTAATGCATCCCGATTTTCTCCCGACCGGACACCCTACCGTTGGCGAACGCCGCTCCTATGGCACCCTTTCCGAATCGGAGCGATTGGGGGTTGGCGTTCTTGGCCTGCACGAAGGGCACACCATGCTGGTGGCTTTGCGCGCCAGCGGCATGTGCAAGGCCGTGGCAGGATGCGATCTTTCGTCGGAAAAGAGAGGTGCGGCCCTTGCCGCCGCGCCGCATATCCAGCTCTTCGAGGATTACGATGCGATGCTGGCGATGCCGGAAGTGAAGATCGTCGCGATCTACACCCCCGATCATGTTCACGCGGAACACATCGAGAAGGCATTTCGGGCTGGGAAGCACGTGATCTGCACTAAGCCGCTCATCAACAGCCTTGCCGATGCTGAACGACTGCGCAAAGCTGCAGAAGAAACTGGAATGCGGCTGCAGGTTGGGCAGTCCACTCGATTCTATGAGCCGCTTCAGCGCCAAAGGGAGCTTTATGAAGCGGGCCATTTTGGGGAAATCGAGGTGCTGGATGCACACTACAACCACCGGATGGACTGGTGGTACGACAAGAGCCCGTGGACCGTGGATAACACGCACTGGGCGTACCTGGGGCTCAGCCATCCGCTCGACCTGATGCGCTGGTATCTTGGGCCGATCCGGGAGGTTCACGCTTATGGAACGACCACCGAGCTCGGCAAGAAATACGGGATGAAAACCCCCGACGCCATCGTGGTGAATCTCATCGCCGAGAACGGCAAGATCGGGCGGGTGTTGGGCAACTACGGCATCCATGAACTGCCGATCGGGCGGTCGATGATCGAATGCTGGCTGATGGGGTCGAAGGGATCATCGGTGGCGCGGTATCCCGATCTGCGGTTTACGTATCACGATGATCGGGGCGTGGAGATCGAAGAGGATTACCACCACGCGATGGCGGGCTACTACTATCGGCACGAGCTTAAAGGGATGCACTTCGGCGAGTTCTGCAACTATGCCGACTACTTTGCATCCTGTCTGCTCAGCGGAAAGCCAAACTCCCCTGACCTGAATGAGGGTCTTGAAACGCTGGCTGTGATGGCGGCAGTGGTGGAGAGTCTGGAGTCGGGGAAGGGAGTCTCTTTACATACTTAGCTGAGGCCCTGCTCTTCGCCATTATTTGGATGAGTCATCCTCCCCCTCGACGGCGGAAGGAGACCCTGACCAACTATTTGTGATTTTGCAGGAATCCATCGATGCACCAAGAAATGAGCGGAAATGATTCCGTTTCTCACACTTTTGGCTCTTCCTCCCCCTAAGGCGGACCCAGATATTGCGGCCCTCAAGCAAGCCTATGCTCAGGCGCAGAAGTGCGACTGGGAAACCGATGATGGACAGCGCAAGGTTTGGGAGATCATGGGTGCTGGCCTTGCCAAGGTCATGGCGGATTGGCCTTTGCAAAAGCTGAGCTACAAGCAATTGCAGATTCGGATTGAGCGAGCAGGGGTACAAGCGGGGATCGTTGACAAGGAGAACTTCCCGAAGCGGAGTTTGCTGTCGACCAGAGGTTTTCAATTTGCCCGAGTAAACAGCTCTGTCGACGGCATCGTTGCTTACTTTGTCATTGATCGATCGTCGAGGTTGGACCAGTCAGATAGTGCAGCTCTCTTATTTATCCATGGTAATCGGCGTGAGGCCAAGGTCGAAACTTTGAGAATCGGAGGTGACGAAACTTTGCCGATGCCGTGTGAAGCAGTTCAGACTCTAGATGGGCTTTTACTATCGGGAATCAGCGACTGGATTGGAAACGGCCCTAAAGCGAGCTTGTCCTACTACATGTGCGATTCTAATCGGTGGCGTGTGGTCTCTGAAAAGGTCGCGAGCTTTCAAACTTGCGAGACGATGAAGCTTGAGGTTGATAGGAGGAATTCAGCCCAATTCACGGATATCGTTGAGGGTCGCACTTATCCCAAACATTTGAGCGTTCCTCACGTGATGGCTAACGTAGCGATGAGGGTTCAGTTTCACTTCAATGGGAAATACATCCACAAGAGAGAGTGGCGCGCATCAAACCCAATGGCAGTTCTTGACGATCTGGTTGTTGCAATAGCAAGGGATGATCGAAAAGCCGTTTCTGCGCTCTGCATGCGTTCAAAGGATGTTGCGACATTGATGAACTACAAGCAAGTTGCTAGGACGACGCCCGATGTCCATAACATGAGTAGCGTTTGCAGCGTCGATGATCATGTGTTTGAGATTCCGGCGATGGGCTATCGATTCACCTTTGCGAAGGTTGGCACGAATTGGAGACTGGCCAAACTTAAGCGATTGCCCAAGGAGAATTAATGCTGCCTTTGCTCCTCTCCGTAAGCGTTCAAGCGAACTCTGACATCGCAACTCTGAAGCAAGCTTATGCTCAGGCGAAAAAATGCGACTGGGAGACTTGGGAGGGACAAGAGCAAGCTTGGCGAGCCATTGGCAACGGCCTGGCGAAGATCATGATTCGCTGGCCTCATGAACATCTCTCCAATTTCTCGGTTGCCTCTCGCACAGAACGCTTGGTTAAACGTGCAGGGCTGATCGGTCATTGGCAGCACTACGACCAGCCCTTCATCGAAATACCCATGTGCGCCAGTGTCTACGATGGCAAAACGAAGAAGGGGGTTGTTTGCCTGATTGGGCTAGCCACGGCAAAGGAGAACACAGAGATAGGCGCGCTGCTCTACTTCCACAGAGAGAAGAGTGGAATGGTCTGCTCTATTCTCAAGATAGAGGGTAGCAGCGCTTATTTGCCAGGGCCAACATCGGCAATTCTCACTCCGCAAGGCTTGCTCATGACAGGCATGGTCAACTGGTACGGAAACGGACCAACCTCTTCATGCAGCCTGTTCCAACGCCGCCCTGATCGATGGGCACATACTCTCTACCAAGAGACTGGCTTTGAATGCTGGGGCGGTGAGGAGCTTCGTCGCGCCAAGGGGGTGAAGTCCTGCTATGAAGGCTACGCAGAGGGGAGAACCTACCCGAGGAATCTGAGCACGAGCCACGCTGAAGCCAACGTTAAAATGCACGCACGGTACTTTTATGATGGGAAGCAGCTCTATATGCGAGAGTGGCGTGGCAAAAGTGTGTTGGCGAAATTTGACGATCTCGTTGGCGCTGTCATAGGTGGGAGAGAGGCTGTAGTACAAGGTATCTGCCTTCGTAAGCGCGACGCGACAGAGCTTATGAAATTTCGCTCAAAGCTTGCGTTATGTCTGAACGCCTTCAACAGCGACACGACTAATCGCACAAGGAGCAACAACTTTAACGTGCCTGACATCGGCAAACGATTCCACTTTGTGATGAAGGAGGGGGAGTGGCGACTCGCCAAGCTTTCGTCGTATACACCCAAACGCTGAGATTCTCGAATACGGGTATCACTCCCGGCAATGGGCTATGTTCTGTTGGCGGTGTTGTTGGCGTTTACGGCTTTCCTTGTCGCCATCGAGATGGCGGTGTTCTCTACTCGGCGCGAACGCCTGCGCGCTTGGGCCGATGAAGGCGACCGGAGAGCGGTTGTTGTTCTCAGCTACCTGCGAAACCCTCCAAGGCTGATCGCCTCGCTCCAGATTTACAGCACGCTCCTTTCGGTCTTGGTGGGTGCGCTCACGCAGTCGCTCTTCTCTAACCCGATTCTCAAATTCTTAGAAGAACGCGGGTGGTCCGACCAGTACGCCCCGACCATCGCTTTCTGGACCGGCGTGGTCATCATGACAGTACTGAGCCTGCTCATAGCGAACCTGCTTCCTAAGCAGATCGGCTTTGCCTTTGCTGACCCGGTTGCCGTCAAGACTGCATCGATCAGCAAGTTTCTGGCGTGGCTGGTTCGACCCTTTGCGGTCGGGCTGGAAAAGGTGACGCAAGGCATGGCGAGGGCGCTTCGCGTTCCGCTGGAAGGCCAGCCATACGTGAACGAATCGGAGCTGAGAATGCTCTTGCGTGAGGGAGTATCCAAGGGCGATCTGAACCGGCGGGAGTCGGAGATTGTTGATCGTGCGCTGAAGATGAGCGACATTCGGGTGACCGATGTGATGACCCCGCGCGACCAGATTAGCTTTCTGGACATCAACAAGCCCATCAAGACGATGCTGGAGGAGGCGGACAACAACGCCCACGCCTTCATGCCGGTGTGCGACAGCACGCTGGAGAAGTGCTTAGGGATCATCCGGGCGCGCCAGCTCTTCTCGCCAAAATTCAAAAAGACTCCGGAGGCTGTTCGTGAGCTGTTGACGCCGACGCTGACGGTGCCAAAGACCGCTAAACTTCTGGACATTCTGGAGCTGCTGCAGAATAACCCCGCCCGCATGGCGTTGGTTCACGGCGATAACGCCTATGTGCTTGGCGTGGTCACCCTGAACGATGTGGTGACGGCCTTGGTTGGACCATTGGAGGCGTTGAGGGCTTAGCCCCCCGTTACGGCCAACTTCAGCAGATCGGTTTTCGGCAAGCCCTCTCCCTCGACAAAACCCGCGACCCGTCGTGCGCCGCCTTGGTCAAAGTAACCCAGTTCGATCTCGTACCACCCCGGCAGCAGAAACGCCTTTGCAGAGCGTTCTGTATAGCCTTGAGCGTAATCGTTGTTCACAACGAGCGCACCATTCAGCCAGAGCTTGGTGCCATCGTCGGAGCCGGCGGTAAAGGTATAAACACCTTCCTTTTCGATTCTGAGATAGCCCTTGTATCGCAGGGCGAAGGAGGGCGTGTCCTTATAGCCGGTCAAATCGAACGAACCCTCTGACTCTCGGGCCGCGGTCAGTTTGGAAAAGTCTGGAATATTGTCAAACCTTGCTCCTGCGGCTGGAAGGAACAGGCTCATCGACATACCTGGTCGAGGGGTCACAGGTCCAGTCACGGATTTCGGCTTCATGGCACGAACGACGACGGGAGCTTCCTGCATCTTGCCATTGCGGAAGTAGGCGGCGTTGACCGTTGTATCCTGCGTGACTGAAATTGGCCCGGAGTAGCGCTTGCTGCGACTGGTTGGCACAGAGCCGTCGATGGTATAGCGCAGGTCGATGCCCGTGATCTTGGGCTCGCTCAGCTTGATCTCGGCTTTGTCGTTGAAAACGATCAGGGTTGCGTCCGCTTCGGGAAGGCCCGCGTAAATGTTGACGCCCAGCTCATTCAGGCGTGGGTAGTAGCGGGTGAGGCGGTCGTTGAAATCGTCCCAGCTTTTGCCTCGCTGCGGGCTCCACAGCACTTCCGACATGGCGAGCATTCGGGGGAAGATCATGTATTCCACGCGCGCAAAGTCGACCATCCACTCGGTCCAAACGTTCGCCTGTGCGCCGAGCACACGGTTTGCCTCCTCGGCATTCAGAACATCCGGAACCGGCTCGTAGTTGTAGACATGTTCGGTTGAAGTGCCACTGTATCCGAAGTCGAAGTAGCAGTGGGAAGTTGGGGACATGACTACGTCGTGGCCCGACTTTGCCGCCGCGATTCCGCCATCAATGCCTCGCCAGGACATCACTTGGGCGTTCGGAGCGAGTCCGCCTTCCAAGATCTCGTCCCAGCCCATCAGGTCGCGCCCTTTGGAATTCAGATACTTTTCAATGCGCTTGATGAAGTAGCTTTGGAGTTCGTGCTCGTCCTTCAGTCCTTCGTCGGCCTTGCGCTTTTGACAGTCGGGGCACTTTGTCCAGTAGAACTTGTCGACTTCATCTCCGCCGATATGGATCACTTTTGACGGGAAAAGCTCCATGGTTTCATCGAGAATGTCCTGCAAAAACTGGAATGTCTTTTCCTTGCCAGCGCAGAATGCCAGCGAGCGATAAGGCCGTGCCGGGTCCTTGTCGATCGAGCAGCTCACTTCGGGATAGGCGACGACGGCAGGCAGGCAGTGGCCTGGCATCTCGATCTCGGGGACGACTGTGATGAAGCGGTCGGAGGCGTACTTCACGATCTCCTTGATCTGGGCTTGAGTGTAGAAGCCGCCGTAGAGAGGCTTGCCCGAATCCTTGCCTGGAAACTCGATGTTGCTGTAATCCCAAACCTCGCCTTCGCGTTTCGTGCGCCACGCGCCGACTTCGGTCAGCTTGGGATACTTCTTCGACTCCATGCGCCAGCCGCCGTCATCGGTCAAATGCCAGTGAAAGACGTTGAATTTGAACTCGGCAAGGTAGTCGAGGTACTTCTTGATCTCCTTTATCGTGAAGAAGTGTCGGGAGACGTCGAGGTGCATGCCGCGCCATTTGAAGCGGGGTGAGTCGATGATGCCCGTGGAGGGGAGGCTGATGGAGCGGCCCGATTTTCCGTTCAGCATTTGCCGGAGTGTTTGTGTTCCATAGAAGACTCCGGCCTGCGTCATGCCCGTGATCTTGATCTCTGTTCGTGCAATGTCCAGGCTGTAGCCCTCGGGGCCAAGGCTGGTCATCTTGGAGTCAAGATGAAGCGTGATCTTGGAAGGTGTGGCTGAGCTGGGCAGACCTACGTTGATGGGAGCTTCGATCTTCTTGCTCAGATCGTTAATAAGCCGGTTTGCGATCGAGTTCAGATCGCGGTCGTATTGGATGCGGGTGAGTTCAGACAGACGGAACGATCCCTCGCGCATCGACATCGATGCGGGTTTGGGGATGAGTGAGCCAAGTTCGGCAGGAGCCTGAAGGACGAGCGACGCAGCCAGCAATGCGAGCATGGCTTATCGTAGCACGGGGGCCGCTAAACTTGGACGGAACCGTGAAGGCTTAACGATTGTTCGGAACTTCGTTGATCCAGTGGAAGCCCCTGGCGCTTAGGGCAAACGAATCGATCGGCAAGCGCTTCAGGGTGACTTTCAGCTGCTCCTCGCCCAGCTTGCCCTCCAGCACCACATGGTCCTTGTCGGGTTCGGCGTAGTTCAATGTGTACTTGTTCTCGACGTCCCATCGCGGGTTGACGGTCACGGTGCGCTTTGTCGCATCGAACTCACACATCATGCGGTCGCTGGAATCATTCATGAAGCGCACGGCGATCATGCCGTATTCATTCACGATGAGCTTCTTCCAGAGCTTCTCGTCGGTCACAAGCAAAGGTACGGCCTGCCCATCGCGGACGAATTCTTCAACTTGGTAATAGCCGTAGAGCGGCGGCTTGGGCATGTTTTGCCGCTCGCTCTGGAACTTGAGAGATTCCGTAATGCCGCCATAGAGCATGTAGCCGATAAAGGCGAACTTTACGAGCATGGCAGGAATGTTCAGGAGGGCATTCTTGAAGTGAGGGGCGATTTTCGCGGGCTCGGTCGGCCTGTTCAGCAAGAAGATCGATAGGAGCCGTTTTAGATCGGGAATCAGGAGGAAGAGCGCCATTAGAAGCAGGTGCGAAGAGTACAGCTTGACGGGGATGTCGTAGCTGAAGTTCATCGCGACGACGTTCGACATGACGGCGATGGTGACCAGAGCTCCAAGTGTCGTTGTTCTTCGGAAAAAGAGGAGCAACCCGGCGAGCATTTCGCCAGCTCCCGCAAACACCGTATAGGGTTCCGAGAATCCCATGAAGAACCACACCAGTCGCATGGGTGAAGAATCGCCATAGGTTTGGGTCATCCAGTCAAGCGGTGGGTAAGGGAATTGGGTTTTGATCACTTTGAAGAGGCCGTAGCTGATCATCGCCGCTCCAAGCACGTACCGCACATACACGCGCAGCGCCTCATACTGCCTCGTGTAATGGCCCCTTTTCGCATCGGCGGCTGACCACACAATCGTAGCGGTCACGGCAAGAACAAGGATGCAAAAGAGCCGGACGTAGTCATAGGTGCGGTCGCCGCTGCCGGTGTCTGCGGTGCTGATCGCGTAGGGGACATGCAGAATGCTTCCGCCTACCCACAGCACGATACGGTCCCACAACGCCGTGTACCATTCGCCGGCCTTCTCCATATAAGGCAGCCCATCCAGCGGGAATGGGAAGCTGTAGAGCAGCCAATAGACGAATGCAAACCGGAACCCCAACCGCTTGAAGAACCCCCACTTGGGTCCGGCGTCTGCGGCGGGAGCTGGCGCGGTGTGTGCGCTAAAGTCTTGTGCGGTTTCCATGGCGGTTTCGCGTATCGCTGGTCGTTTATACCAAAGCCGACCGTGGCGCCTGTTCTTTGTCATTTGATGTTCAGTGAAGATTCACAGCCCTTGGGGTGCGTATGCTGTTCGAGGAACCAAAGCAGGACTTTGCCCGGTTCGTGGAGAAGTTACACACAATGGCCACCGCGCCAAACACTGCCCCCGCCGAAGAACAGCCGCGCTTTGAAGAAGGGTTTACGATCAAGACCCTGATCGGCGCGTTCTTTATTGCGCTGTTCATGCTTCCTGGCGGCATCTATTTGGGCTTGGTCGCGGGACAGGGTGTGGGCGAAGCCGCCGAGTGGGTCACTATCGTGCTCTTTGCCGAGGTTGCCCGGCGCAGCTTTATGCCGCTGAAGAAGCAAGAGGTCTACATCCTCTTCTATATCGCGGCAAGCCTTACCACGGTTATCAATGCCACTCGCGGCTTAGGAGGCGGCCCGTTTGCGAACCTCATTTGGAATGCGTACTTCATTCAAACCGAGCAGGCTCAGCCGCTTGTTAACCACATTCCCAGCTGGGCAATTCCAGGTCCGAACTCTCAAGCCATTGTTGATCGGAATCTTTGGCACCCCGACTGGTGGATGCCAGGTACTTGGCAGGTTTGGGCGCAGGCATTTTGGAAGCCCGCGCTGATCCTTATCGTTGCGGAGATTTGCGGACGCCTGAGCTGGATCGGCATGGGCTATACGCTCTTTCGCGTCACGAGCGATGTGGAGAAGCTCCCGTTTCCGTATGCCCCGGTGGCGGCTTCGGGTGCGACGGCCCTTGCCGAAGCGGGCAGCGAAGGCTGGCGATGGAGCGTGTTTTCGGCGGGCTCGGTAGTTGGGATGCTGTTCGGCTTGGTCTACGTTGCTCTCCCCGTGATTACCGGCATGATGTTCGGGGAGCCGGTGGAGGTGTTCCCCATACCCTTTGCCGACTACACCAGGGTGATCGAGAATCTGCTCCCTGCGGCGGTGATTGGGCTGAGCTTCAGTTTGGGCAATATCCTGGTTGGGTTTGTCCTGCCCTATCACATTGTGCTTGGAGCGACGGTTGCCAGCGTTCTCACCATGATCGTGGCGAACCCGATTCTGCACCACGCGGGCATGCTTCCCAGCTATCGCTTTGGATCGGACGCGTTCTTGACCAAGCTTGCGGCGGACATGGATATCTGGTTCTCCGTCACCATCGGCATCAACATCGCTATCGCACTTCTGGGTATCGGTTTGGTCATTAAGGCGGCGGCGCAAGCTCGGCGGTACAAAGAAGAGCGGCGCTATAGCTTGGCTCCGCCTGAAGGTCGCGGCGATTTCCCCATCTACTGGGCGTTGTTGGCTTGGTTTGCGGGAACGGTGACCCTGATCGGTCTCAGCCATGTGCTCATCCCCGATTTTCCCGTGTGGCTCCTGTGCGCGTTCGGGCTGTTCTGGAGTCCTTTCAACAGCTATATCAGTGCACGGCTCCAAGGTTTGACGGGCCGCACAGTGGGTCTGCCGTTCTTGCGGGAGGCATCCGTTGTAGCAACGGGCTATCAGCGCGCCGATGTTTGGTATGCACCCATCCCGCTATGGGATCATGGCGCGGTTTCTCAGAGGTTTCGTGAGGTGGAGCTGACGGGCACCAAGTTCACGAGCATCATCAAAGCCGAGGCGGTAATGCTCCCGATCACGCTCGTTTTCAGCTTCCTTTTCTGGGCTTTCTTCTGGAAAACCAGCCCGGTGCCGTCCAATCAGTTTCCTTATGCCCAGCGTTTTTGGCCCATCGAGGCCACTATCCAGTCCGTTTTTCAGCAGGTGAACCTCCCGAAGGAGGCGGGACAGACAAACTTCCTGCTTGCTGCGCTCAAGCCTGCTGTCATTGGGGCTGGAGCTGTCTTTGGGTTTGCGTTCTATGGCGTCTGCTCGTTCTTCAAGCTGCCGCTATTGTTTTTCTATGGCTTTGCTGGAGGCATCGGTGCCTATCCTGCAAATACGATTCCCCAGCTTTTTGGGGCGTGGTTTGGAAGGCGATTTATGCGCAAGCGGTACGGGGAAGAGAACTGGACGCGCTACGCTCCTGTCTTGCTTGCTGGCTTTAGCTGTGGAACAGGCTTAGTCTCCATGGCGAGCATTGCGCTGGTGCTTGTTGCCAAAGCGGTGACTCAACTCCCCTATTGAACGCATTCATAAACAGAAACGGACGCGACCCTTCGAGGTCGCGCCCGTTTTATCATGTGCCTTATGCGGCAACTTTCAGATGGCTTGCTCCCTTGGTGGGCGCATCATCCTCAAAGGTGAAGGTAGACACGAGGCTCTGGAGCTTTTCAGAAGCGGTTTTCAATTCTCCCGACATCCGTGCAACTTCCCCAATGCCTGCGACCTGCTGCTGAACGGCAGCCGAAGCCTGCTGTGTCGCGGCTGCCATCTCTTCAGACGAAGCGCTCATCTCTTCGGCGCCCGCTGCGGTTTCTTCGCTCACCGAAGCGACACTGGAGATGGAGTCCGTCACCGTCTTCGCATCTTCGACCATGCTGCTCACAAGCCGCCCGTTATTCTCAGCAAGCTGCTGAACTTCGGTGATGCCCTTCAGGATCTCGGTCAGCGCTGCCTTTGCGGCGTCGCTCGACTTGGAGCCTTCGGCGACTTCCTCTGCGCTGGCAGTCATGGATTCGATCGCCTTCTCCACGCCTTCTCGGACCATGCCGATCAGGTCGGCGATCTCCTTGGTGCTTGCGCTGGACCGCTCGGCAAGCTTGCGGACCTCTTCGGCAACGACGGCAAAGCCGCGTCCGTGCTCTCCGGCTCTTGCGGCCTCGATAGCGGCGTTCAGAGCCAGAAGGTTGGTCTGCTCGGCGATCTCATCGATCGCTTGGACGATATTTCCGATTTGGGTCTGCTTGTCTCCAAGCTCGCGGACAGCCTGTTCTGAGAGGGCGACCTGCTTGGAAATGCGCTCCATGCTGGCAATCGTCTGCTGAACAGCCTTGCCGCCTTCCACAGCGACTTCATTCGCTTTGGCGGTCGCTGCCTGCTGCTCTTCGCTGCCCAGCTGGACATTCTGAACTGCGTTTTCCAGCTTCTCCATCGCATTGCTTGCGTCGGTTGCGCTGGCAGCAAGCTGCTCGCTGCCTTTGGCGATCTGGCCGCTTGTTTCAGCGCTTTCAGACGCTGCTGTGGCAACCTGCTGGACAGTCTGAGCAATCTCTTCCGAAGTCGCGTTCGCTTCGTCGGCGGTGGAATTCAGCGTCTCGCTGGAGTTGGCAACCTGTGCTGCCGTGGCAGAAACATCTCCGATCAATGCGCGGAGATTCATTCGTGCATCCTCAAAGGAGCCGACTGTATGCTTCACGTCGTCAAGAAGCGCATTGAAGCTGGTAGCAACCTGCCCGATCTCATCCTTGCTGTCGTAAGGTACAGGCGTTGTGCCTGTCTTGATTTCGACAATGAGATTCCCCTTTGCGAGTGCTTCGATGGCTGCACGCAGATTGGTAACGCAAAGCGATTGAATCTTGGCCATGCGCTCACGCACCTGGCTAAGAGGCAGAGTAACCGACCGTGTGACGGTTACACATGCACCCAATGCGCAGAGCAGACAGACGATAAGCGTTGCATACGTCTGCACGACTGAGCTTCGATAAGTCTGTTCGGCGTTCTCAGCCAATTGCTCAGCGCGCTGGTCATTCCATTGGACAAGCTTGTCCATGATCGCGTCGAATTTAGCGTAGAAGCCGCCCGCTTTTTCGACCAATGCCGTTTTGGCTTCAGCTGAACTGTTGCCTGCGGCAAAGGCTTGGCTGAGCGTCGCTTCGCAAGCTTTCCACTGCTCTTTCATTTCGCCAAAGAGCTTTCGGTCTTCGTCGACAAAGATCGACTTCTCGTAGTTGCTGAAGCTTGTGTTGAGCTTTTCGAGCTCGCTGTTGACTCGCTGGCGAATCTCAGCTCTCAGATTTTTGTCTGATGTAAGCAGCGATTCGTTCTGCAGAGCGCGAATTGCGGTTGCGCTTCGAGTCATATTCGACAGTGCTTGAAATGCGACAAGGCTGTCGCTTTTCAGCTGCTGAAAACTTTCATCCATCGTGTGGAGCCGAGCTGTGCTGAAAAGCCCCAAAAACGTTGTTAGTGCGATGCAAATGCCAAAGCCCAGGCCGAGCTTGGCCGCAAGCCGTAAGTCCTTTAACCTCATTTTTCTCCCCAATACCTGACAACATTTCAATTCTTGGCAGGCCTAGGTGCCCAGCAAGATAGCCAGGGAAAATAATCAAGAAAAGCGCAATTTTCGCTATATATGCACCGCTCGTTGAACCTGAAATCAAAAAAGCTGGCCCGTCGAAACCGACGGGCCAGCTTTGTATTGTTTAAGGGTTGCTTAGGCTGCAACCTTGAGATCAGGCTTGGCTTCTGAACGGGTTTCAAGATTGATCTTGAAGGCCGAAACCATTGACTGCAGCTGTTCCGAAGCGGCCATCAGGTCGCCCGACATGCGGCTGACTTCAGCAATACCGTTGCTTTGCTCTTGCACGGCAGCAGATGCCTGCTGTGCCGCCGCTGCCATCTCTTCAGACGAAGCGCTCATCTCCTGCGCCCCGGCAGCGGTTTCTTCGCTCACCGAAGCAACGTTCGTGATTGCATCCGAAACGACTCGGGCATCCTGGGCCATGCTCTGAACGAGCTTGTCGTTCTGCTGTGCCAATGTTTGAACATCGGCAATGCCCTTCAGGATCTCGGCAAGCGCTGCCTTTGCGGCGTCGCTCGACTTGGAGCCTTCGGCGACTTCCTCTGCGCTGGCAGTCATGGATTCGATCGCCTTCTCCACGCCTTCTCGGACCATGCCGATCAGGTCGGCGATCTCCTTGGTGCTTGCGCTGGACCGCTCGGCAAGCTTGCGGACCTCTTCGGCAACGACGGCAAAGCCGCGTCCGTGCTCTCCGGCTCTTGCGGCCTCGATAGCGGCGTTCAGAGCCAGAAGGTTGGTCTGCTCGGCGATCTCATCGATTGCCTGGACGATCGCTCCGATCTGTGCTTGCTTGTCCCCAAGTTCACGGATGGCCTGCTCCGACAAGGAAACCTGCCTTGCGATTCGATCCATGCTTGAGATGGTCTGCTGAACGGCTTGACCACCCTCGGCCGCGATTTCGTTGGCGCGCTGGGTGGCATTCTGCTGCTCCTGGCTGCCTTGGCGAACGCTCTGTACGGCGGTCTCAAGCTTCTCCATCGCGTTGCTTGCCTCAGTAGCTCCGATGGCAAGCTGCTCGCTGCCTCGAGCAATCTGGGTGCTCGTCTGGGCTGACTCCTCAGACGCATGGGCAACCTGCTGGATCGATTGACCGATTTCTTCCGAAGTCGCGTTGGATCTTGCGGCGGTCGTGCTAAGAATTTCGCTGGACTGGGCAACGTTCTGTGCGGTCTTCGAGACATCGCCGATCAATCCACGAAGGTTTTCGCGAGCTTCTTCGAAGGTTCCAATCGTCGCCTTCATGTTGCTCAGAAGCTCATTGAAGCTTGCGGCAACCTTGCCGATTTCATCCTGGCTCTCATAAGGCACTTCAGTCGTGCCTGTTTTCATCTGATGAACCAGATCTCCCTGCGCCATGGCTTCGATGGCGCCGCGAAGAGCCATCATGCAGATAGTTTGGAGTTTGAACATTCGGTCGGTCACCAGGCTGAGTGGGAGAGTGACGGAACGTGTGACAACGAAACAGGCCGCAATCGCAAGCAGCACACAGATCGCCAATGTTGTGTAGTTCTGCTTTACACCCGAATGGTAGGTGTTTTCTGCGTTCTTCGCCAACTCCTTGGCTCTTTGCTTGTTCCAGTCGAGCAGCTTGGCAAACGATGCTTGAAACTTGTCGTAAGAAGCATCGGTCTTCTTCATCATCTCCGATGCACTGGACTTACCAAGCTCGTCTTTGAGCGATTCAAACGCCTGCCAGTTGGACCTCACCGTCTCAAACAGGCGACGGTCTTCCTCGATGACAATCGACTTTTCGTAGTCCTCAAAGCTGGTCTTCAATTGTTCAAGCTCTGAATTCAGGCTTTTCGCGGCAGAGCTTTTGTCTGCCGGCGAGCTTGCGAGCATGGACTTGTACAGGAAGGCTCTGGCTCCCATCGTGCTTTCACTCATTTCGGCGAAAGCTTGGAAAGCGACGAGGCTGTCATTCTCAAGCGCCTTGACGCTTTGGTTGAGTGCACTCGCGCGAGAAGCGCTAGATATCCCTAGAAAGATGGTTAAGGCGACGCATAGTCCAAAGCCCAGCCCGAGCTTGGCCGCCAGCCGTAGGTTCTTGAATTTCATGTTGATGTGTTCCCAAGATTCGCCCCCCTACCTGGTTAGTTTTCGGGCATCGAAAATCGAGAACTCAGGGGTGCTTCACAAAAAAGTGCAGTTTAAAAAGCCACTGCTGCCAAGACCGTGAGTTTGGATGCTTCTGGGTATGCACCGACTGAAAGTCGCGCTTTGAACCTGGGGCCTCGCAGAATTGCCAGTTTGCACGCTTTGGAGAGGAATATCTTGGGCAAAGGAAGTCAAATGGCACGGGGCTTGAAAGAAGGGATGACAACGACATCTTACAAACCGCACAGATGGCCCCTTGGCGGCTGAAATCTAAGGAGAGCCTCTGTTATATCCCCACTGAGAACCCCCGCGTGGCAGAGCGGGGGTTTCTCTTTTTGGGGGGCTGTTAGGTTTAGACAGGTTCAATAAGTCGTGTATGACCTGCAGGAAAGGCCGAGCCCAAGCGTCACATGCACAGCGCCCGCTTCCTACTGCACACTGACGTGCGAGCGGTGCCGGATCGCGGCTTCTACCAATCCTCGGAAGAGCGGATGCGGGCGGTTCGGGCGGCTCTTGAATTCCGGATGCGCCTGAGTTCCGATGAAGAACGGGTGCCCCGGCACTTCAACCATCTCAACCAAGCGATAGTCCGGCGAAACCCCGGAGATCACCATGCCCGCTTCCGCAAGCTTTTCCCGGAAGTCATTGTTGACTTCGTAGCGGTGGCGGTGCCGCTCCTCAATCCTTGTGGAACCGTAGAGCTTGTGGGAGAGCGTCCCATTAACGAGGTTGCAGGGCCATGACCCAAGTCGCATGGTTGCACCCTTGTCGGAAATGTTCTTTTGCTCGGGCAGGATGTGGATCACCGGATACGGCGGATTCTCCAGCATCTCTTCCGAGTTCGCGCCTTCCAGTCCGCAGACGTTGCGTGCGTACTCGATGACCGCCATCTGCATTCCCAGACAGATGCCGAAGAATGGCAATCCTGTCTCACGAGCATATTGGATAGCACGGATCTTTCCTTCGATACCTCGACCGCCAAAGCCCGGTCCAACGATGAGGCCATCCATATCCTTCAGGAAATCTTCGGGAGGGCGACCATTCTCCAGCGAATCGCTCTCGATCCACTCGATCTGCACGCGTGCGTGGTTCGGTATTCCGGCATGGATCAGCGACTCTCCGATTGACTTATAGGCGTCGCCGTTGCTGGTGTACTTTCCGACCATCGCAATGCGACAGGTCGAAGTTGGGTTCTTCAGAACGTTGACCAAGCCAGCCCATTCGGTCAGATTGCTCGGGCGTGGCTCCAGCCCCAGCCGTTCGATCACGAAATCGCCAAGGCCCATCTCTTCGTATCGAAGCGGGACTTCGTAGATGGTCTCCACGTTCAGCGATTCGATGACCGCGCGCTCTTCGACATCGCAGAACAGGCTGATCTTCTCCTTGACATCTTGAGGAATCGGCACTTCGCTTCGGCAGACGAGGACGTCGGGTGTGATACCGATTTCGCGCATCTTGATGACGCTGTGCTGGGTTGGCTTTGTCTTGATCTCGTCCCACGGTCCGACGGTTGGGACGAGCGTGACGTGCACATACATCGTGTTCTCAGGACCGACATCCTTGCGCATCTGGCGAATGGCTTCGAGGAATGGCAGGGATTCGATGTCGCCGACAGTGCCGCCGATCTCCGCGATGACGATATCCGCTTCCTGCTGCTTGCCCAGATCGACGATGCCCTTCTTGATGGCATTGGTCACGTGGGGAATGACCTGGACCGTGCCGCCAAGGTAGTCGCCGCGGCGCTCGGCCTGGATAACGGAGAGATAAATCTTTCCAGTGGTGATGGATGAGCCAGCCGTACAGTTCACATCCATGAACCGCTCGTAATGCCCGAGGTCGAGGTCGGTCTCTGCTCCATCTTCAGTGACAAAGACTTCGCCGTGCTGATAGGGGTTCATGGTTCCAGCATCGACGTTGATATAGGGATCGAGCTTCAGAGGCGCGACGGTATAGCCGCGATTGCGCAGCAACCGCCCAAGACTTGCCGTTGTGATGCCCTTTCCGATCGAACTCACAACGCCGCCCGTTACGAAGATGTATTTCGTCATGCTCAAACCTTTGCCACGTCTTCTTGGCGCATGGCGCTGCCACTCTGCTATCAAACGCAGAATTCCCTCGGCATCAAGAAAAAGGAATGCGCAAAAACGCCTTAGACCCACCCAGGCGTTCGAGCGACTACTTTCCTCCAGACGCAATTAGCCCTGCACAAGTCGCTCGCTTTGCGAGTTCGCCGGGGGACTAACAAGGAATTATACGCCAGCAATTGGGAGGGCAGACGGTCTTTTTGCACAGGCAAACCAGCCATTCCGGCTGCACAGGCTAAGAAGCTCCCTCAGGGACCGGAGTTTCGGACGGTTCTTCGCTGACTGCGGGTCGCGATGCGCCTCTTTCGATGTTCTCAAGCGTGGTATCAAGAGCGGAGACTAATCCCAGATTGATTTGGGGCTGAGTACCAGCAGGCACGGATTGATTCACAGGGGGCAAAGGAGGAGTGTCATCTCTCCATCCCTTCCAGAAACTGTCGATTCGCCGGTGCATGCGATAGTTGTCAGCTCCGATGACGATGGATCCGATCACTCCAATCAGACTGACAAGCGTTGTCAGAATAGTGAGTTCGCGGCTGAGAAACCACCCAACATTGATGCTCAGATAATCTGCGACGCTGGTCAATACAATCGGCACGGCGGGAAACAGCATCACGAATGCGCAGAAAAGGCTAAGCCGCTTTCGTGAATCCATTGGATTGTTCAACACTTGGCTCGTGGCAAGCAGATCACGGCAGATATCGACATCGTCTGGAAAGTGGTCTTGCGCCACTGTCTTTGCGTTTTCCAGATTGTTCAGCTCGCGCTTGAGGGCCACGTTGACGACCATGCCAACAAACAGAGTTCCGATGCCAATAAGCAAGCTCAGATAGTTAAGATCGATTGCAAAGTCGGCAAGAGGGAGTTTGAAAACCTGTGCAGACGCTCCTCTCTTGCTGAGGCTTGCAATGGCTTCGTCAACAGATTTGCCTACATCCTCCAGGCGCTTGCTTCCGGTTTCACTCTGGCGAAGCGGAGCGGCGTCAAGACCAGCAAGCTCGAATAACATCTGTGCGTCTTTGTAAGACTTTGCCATGTCTGGCTTTGCGTTTGCGGGCAGGCTCTTCCCAATCCATCCCTTTGCATTCGACCAGGCGTTGAGCTTGCTTGACGACCATCCCCAGTTCGCAGATTCCAAAACGATTCCGAGGAAGATCAGCGTAACGACGATCGAGAGAAAGACCGCCCCTCGCGCTCGCTCAGACGAGCGATTTACCGACTCCACGAATGGATGAAAGGCCGAAACATTGTGCATTGAAACCGAGCTGTTGCCGCCCGGACCATTCAGATTGTGTGTGCTGCTCATGTGCCACCCCGTAGACAGGATACAAATGTGCCCGTCAAATAGCAAACGGCTCGCCGATGACAAATCTTACAAACCAGAAATGCCATTGCGTTTTGATTCGAAGCAGCATCTTCAGGAATGTGCTAAAACCAGCATACGCACTAACTTAGGAGAAGCTTTAGAACATGAAACGTATGGTCATCCTGGCGGCGCTGGCATGTGCCGCAATCAGCAATAGCCAGTCCGGCGATCCGATGATCGACAAGATCATCAATGAGGGCAAGAATCGCAATCAGTCGATGAAGCACCTGCTTCACCTCACCCAAAAGATCGGTCCACGTCTGACGGGCTCTCCCAACGCCCTGAAAGCCAGCGAATGGGCTGCGGAGCAGTTCAAGAAGTTTGGATGCAAGAACGTGCGTCTGGAGCAATGGGGTGAGATGCCTGTCTCTTTCCATCGCGGTTCTCGGCAGTCAGCAAAGATGATCGCTCCCTATGCCGCCGACATGGTCTTCTCAACGCCATCCTGGTCGCCGGGAACCAACGGCCCTCTCCGCGGCAAGGCGATCATGGAGCCCCAGACTGAAGAAGAATTCGAAAAGGTCAAAGGTCAGCTGAAGGGTGCTTGGGTGATCTCTCGAAGTCGATGGGGTATGCGCGCTCCTCAGGCAGGGGGCGACAATACGCTCAAAGCCAAGATCGATGCGGCAGGGATCAACGGACGCGTTTTCGGGGCGAACGACGAGCGCGTCCACACCAGCGGTCGCTTCGTCGGACTGGACTGGAACAACCTCCCAACCGAGCGCCGCATCGGCATTCGAAAGTCGGACTACGAGCGGATCACGGGCTATCTGGTTTTCAATACTTCAGTTGAGCTTGAGTTCGACATTGAGAACAAATTCATCAAGGGTCCGGCAAAGATGTACAACGTTATCGCCGACATTCCCGGAACGGAGAAGCCGGACGAGATGGTGATTATCTGCGGGCACTTGGACAGCTGGGATGGCCCCGGCTCTCAGGGTGCGAACGACAACGGCACCGGTTCGACGGTAGCTCTTGAAGCCGCACGAATTCTGAACGCCGTCGGCGCTAAACCGAAGCGAACAATCCGCTTCATCCTCTGGACGGGTGAAGAGCAGGGTCTGCTGGGTTCACGCGCCTATGCCGAAAAGCACAAGGATGAGATGCCGAAGGTTTCCGCCGTTCTGAACGACGATGGCGGCACCAACTATCAGGGCGGCTATTCCTGCCTTGCTTCGCATGAAAAGATGCTGACCGAAGCGATCGCTCCGGTTCAAAAGGCATTCCCAGAGCTTCCGATGAAGCTCAACGTTGTGGCGAACTTCCCGCGCGGCGGCTCCTCCGATCATGCTTCGTTCATTCCATACGGCGTGCCAGGCTTCTTCACGCAGGAAGCGGGCAAGGCTGACTATGGCTTCGTCTGGCACACCCAGAATGACCGACCGGAGTTCTCTGTACCGGAATATCTAGCTCAGTCTTCGACGAACCATGCCGCAGTGGGCTTCTACCTTGCCAACGCCCCCGAGCTTCTGGCGCGCATCCCGGCTCCGGCTGGCGGTGGCGGCGGAACTTTCAAGGAGATGCTGGCGGAGATGGAGCCTCCGATGGGTGGCTGGAGAAACTACATCACCAGCCGAGAGTTCCACATTGACACGAAGCCGGACGGTCACGACCATGACGACGACTATGTCGCGTACATGATCGAAGCCATCATGAGAGGCATTCTGCGAGGATTCGGCATCGGCAACTAAGCCGAATTGACCGCGCAAAGAGAAAGGCGACTCGCAGAGTCGTCTTTCTTTTTTTTGAAGAGTTCGATTATTTCGTGCGAGTTCGCGCGGTTCGCTCATAAAATGGGAGAAGGTGAACCGTAGTCTTTCGATGGTGGTCGGGCTGATGTCGGCGGCTCTGGCGAGCGCGCAGGGATCGCGCTATCGCCATGATGAAATTCTGGTCAAGTTCAAGCCATACACCCAGATCACCCAAACGGCATTCCATTCCAAATACCGCACGAAAGCCGAAGACACGATTTTTCAAATTGGAGTCACACGCATCAAGCTTCCTGCCGGCATGACGGTAGATGCCGCCCTCGCGGCATGCAAGAAGCTGAAAGACTCCGTGGTCTATGCCGAAAAATCGAGCATCTCAGACTACATGTTCGTGCCTGATGATCCGCGCTACAGCGAGCAGTACTCCTTGCAGACGGTACAGGCGCCTCAAGGGTGGAGCCTGAATATCGGATCGCAAAGCGTGATCATCGCCATCTGTGATTCAGGCGTGAGGCTTGATCATGAAGACTTGGCTGCCAAGGTTCTCATCGGCACGGACACGTTTGACGATGATAGCGACCCGACGGACACACTGGGGCACGGCACTTTCTGCGCAGGGATCGCTGCTGCCGCGACACATAACGGCAAGGGGATCGCGGGCGTTGGCTTCAATTGCCGGATCATGCCCGTGCGTGTGGGCGATAACTCGGGTGTGCCCAACATCACTGCGGCGGAGGGCATCGTTTGGGCAGCGGATCATGGGGCAAACGTGATCAGTTTGAGCTTTGGAAGCTTAAACCCAAGCCAGACGATGAAAGACGCCATCGACTACGCAGTCAACACCAAACACGTCCTCGTAGTGGCTTCGGCGGGCAACAACGGCAACTCCACCCCAACTTATCCAGCATCTTTCCCGAATGTTGTTTCCGTAGGATCGACGGATGCTACCGACCAGCGAGCGGCTTTCAGCAGCTTTGGCAGCTGGGTTGACGTTGCAGCGCCAGGCGTGGAAATCTTGAGCACGACCATCGATGGTGGCTATGGCACGGCCAGTGGCACCTCCTATTCAGCGCCGATCGTTGCGGGTGTGGCAGGCCTGCTTTGGAGCCATGCTGGGCCGACAGCGACCGTCGCAGAGATCCGCAGCTACCTTGAGAATTCTTCGGATGCTGTCGGTTCTTGGCTTGCTCACGGAAGAGTCAACGCGGGTGCAGCCTTAGCATCCGTCATTCAAATTATCGAAGTGCCTTATCCGGCCCAGTCTGCAAATGTGATCAGCGGGACGCATGCAGGAGGAAGCGCGGCAAGCCTCGCTGACCTTGACGGCGCGTTCTATGCCGTGAATGCGATCAAGGTTTCCAGCCTGGGCATGGTGTCATCGTTCCAGTCGGACTTTACCGTTGTCGATGATCCTAACGACATGAACTCTCTGAGGGTGCAGCACAGTGGGATTGGGCCGAGCAAGGCGACTCAGTTTATTTACGCCTACAACTGGCAGACACAGAAGTACGACCTCATCAAGTCCTTTCCTCTCAGTCCGAGTTCGATCATGCGAGAAGCGGATCTTTCGCGGCCGTTTGGAAAGTACATCCAGTCGAATACTGGACTTGTTCGGCTGCAAGTCCGTGCAGTCGGACCCCTGAAATACTTCAAGCAGATGTCCTATGGAGTGGATCGGTTGAAGCTGAGTGCAATGATTCGAACACATTAGGCAGGATTGAGCCTTTAAGCTGTCGAACCCAAAATCCCATGTCCGACGAGCCGATTCCGCCGCAAGAGCCCACGCCGCAGGAGCAGCCGTTGCCTCAGCCTTCAGCTGAGCCGATGCCTTCGTTCGAGGTTGCGCCTCAGCCTGCGCCCCAGCCCGAAGCTCCGCGAGAGCAACAGGCACCGCCGCAACAGGTTCACGGAGGGGTTGATTGGAGCCAAGCGCCCACAGCTCAACAGGGTCAGAACTATTATCCGCAGTCCGGCCAGTACCAGCAATACGATGGGATGCAGACGCTGATCCCGACCAAGAATTCGGCAGCGCTTGCCGCTTACTATTGCGCGGTCTTCGCCCTCATCCCCTGCGCTACGATCTTCCTGGCACCCACCGCGATCTTTCTTGGTGTGAAAGGCCTCAAGGCGATCAATGAGAATCCAGGATTGCCAGGCAAAGCGCATGCTTGGGTGGGAATCATCGGAGGGGCGGGCTTGCTTCTCTTAGGTTTGCTGATTGTTGCGATCGCGATGGTCGCCAACGCGGCCTCCTAAACATAGGGACCTGCCGCGTTCGCCGGTACAATGCTACCAATGCAGACCTGGATTCCAAGCGTGGGCATCGAAGTCCATGCGGAACTGAATACCGCTTCCAAAATGTTCTGCCGGTGCTCGGTGGCTTTTGGCGGCGAGCCGAACACCCGTACCTGTCCGGTGTGTCTGGGTCTGCCCGGAGCTTTGCCCGTTCCGAATAAAGCCGCAATCGAGAAAGTCCTGCGAACGGCGCTAGCCCTGAACTGCAAGATTGCGATGAATTCCATCTTCCATCGCAAAAACTATTTCTATCCCGATCTTTCAAAGGGCTATCAGATCAGCCAGTACGGAGAAACCAACCCGCTGGGCTATCACGGCTACCTGGAGATCCCTACGCCTGACGGAGGCACGAAACCGATCCGCATCCGACGCGTCCATCTGGAAGAGGACACCGGGAAGCTTATGCATCTGCCCTCGGGGGGAAGCGGCGTGGACTTCAACCGGTCTGGCGTGCCGCTGATGGAGATCGTGACGGACTTCCCGCCCGATGTTTCTTCCAGCGAAGAAGCCAAGGAGTACCTCGTTCAGCTGAGGCAGCTCTTGCTTTATTTGGATGTGTGCGACGGAAAGATGGAAGAGGGTTCGCTTCGCTGTGAGCCAAACATCTCCGTGCGTCCCGCAGACCACGAGACGCTGGGCACCAAGACGGAACTGAAGAATCTGGGAAGCTTCCGTGCGCTGCAGCTGGGCGTGCAGTACGAAGTCAAGCGACAGTCTGAACTGCTTGAAGCAGGCGGTACGGTGGTTCAGGAGACGCGGGGCTGGAACGAAGAGAAAGAGATCAGTTTCACGATGCGTATCAAGGAGCACGAGAACGACTACCGCTACTTCCCAGATCCTGACCTCGTACCGATGGTCTTTGATGAGGAATACATCGAGTCTCTGCGAAAGACGATCCCCGAGCTGCCGCTGGCCAAGCAGATGCGCTACCAGCGCGACTATGGCTTTGAGTTTAAGGAAGCGGCAGAGCTGGTCGCAGACCGAGAGTGGGCCGCCTATTTTGAAGACTGCGTTAAGGAAGGCGGCGAAGCGAAGCCTGTCTCCAACTGGATGCGCTCTGATTTTGCCAAGCTCCTCAACGAAACGGGGCTTTCACCGCGTCAAAGCAAGGTAAGTCCGGCACACCTTGTGGAGCTCACCAAGCTGATTGCCAACGATGAAATCAGCGGGAAAATGGCGAAAGAGATGTTCGCAGAGGTGTTCAAGTCTGGGCAAATGCCGACAGAAATATTAAAGTCAAGCGGCAAGACGATGATTACGGATCGTGCCGTTATTGAGTCTATGTGTGCAAAGGTCCTATCGGAAAACCCAGGACCTGTCGAAAAATACAAATCTGGACAAACAAATGTGATGGGTTTCTTCGTGGGCCAAGTGATTCGGCTCAGCCAAGGGCAGGCGAAACCTGAGCTGGTCCAGGAGATCGTTCGAGAGACGTTGGAAAAGCAATGAAACGCTTATTGCTGATGGGGGCATTGATACTGGCGGCGCTGCCGAGCGTCGCACAAAACCGTGTCGACGACATTTGGGATGCCGCCGCCAACCGAATGAGCAACCAGAACGACCGCTGGTTTAAGGATGGCGACTTTCCGAAGTGCATTCAGTCTTTGCGAATGCTGAATCAGCTTTTCCCGAACAACGAAGAGATCGTCACCAACCTGGGATGGCTGCTCGAAAGCACTCAACAGCCGGCAGAGGCTCTTGCGGTGTATATCCGCTTCAAGAACAACAACCCGAACGATCCCAACGCGACTTTCCCCGAGGCGTTCTTCTACTTCAATAAGAAGCTTTGGGCCAAGGTCCCGCCGCTTTTGGAGCAGTCGGTTAAAAAGAAGCCCGCTCCACACCCCAACTCTTTCCGCATTCTTGCCCACTCTTACGACCGGCTTGGTCGGCTGACGGACTCCAAACGAACCTGGGAAGCCTATCTGAAGATGAATCCCGGCGACGAGGCCGCGAAAGCCAACCTTCGAAAAGTGGAAAACAAAATCAAAGACTCCAAGTAGGGAGCTTGTAAAATAGAGCCTGGAGTCTGGGGGGCAGATCCGGCAATGAGTATTCCAACCGTTTCTTCACTTCCGCGCGCGTTTCGCGGCTATCAGCGCGATGCCGTTGAGGCTATGGTGCGCGAATTCGAATCCCAAATGGGCGGACTCGCCGACCGTGTTCATGCGCTGGAAGGTGAGCTTGCAACCTACCGAACGCAGGAGCAGACGCTCAAGGATGCTGTACTCCGAGCTCAGCGTGAGTATGACGACGCGCTCACTGATGCCCGAAGAGAGTCTGAGCGCATTCTCGACGAGACTCGCCGACACGCAGCAGAGATCGAGGAGCAGCACGAAGCCAGGCTGTTGGATTTGCGCTGGGAGATCGAAAAGCTGCAGCTGGAGAAGAAGCGGTTTGTCAGCCGATTCCGTTCGATGCTGGAGTCGCAGCTGAACGAACTGACAGTGGACTCAGCCCCCACAAGGGCAATCATTCACGCGCCCGAGCAGATTGTTCTGACGGAAGAACAGCTTGAAAGCGGCGTCGCGGCATCGGGCGAATAGCCGTGTCGGAAGCCTCTTTTTGTGAGCTGGATATTCGGGTCACCCCGCGCAGCAGCAAGGCCAAAGCCGAGCTTGGGGAAGATGGCACGCTCAAGGTCTGGGTCAACGCCGCACCCACCGACGGTCAGGCGAACGATGCCGTGATTGAGGTTCTTTCAAAGTCCCTGCGCATTGCCAAAAGCAAGATCGACATTGTGCGCGGACACACTTCCCGAGAGAAGCGCATCCGCATTGAGGGTCTGTCAGCCGAAGATGTGCGCCAAAAGCTGGCTGGCTCTTAGCCTTTCTGCATCGATTCGTAGAGCATGAGCCGGTTGCCGTCGGGATCAAAGAAGGTGGCCAGCTTGACCATGCCGCCGAATTCCCGAGTCGGACCATCGAACTTTACGCCACGGCCTTCGAGCGCTGTCCGGGCTGAGGCAACGTCGCTCACATCCCAAACCAGCGTTGCTCCGCCCCGCGTCTGTGGGGATTCCACCTGGCTGAGATCAAGGTGAACTCCAGGAACGGGCGTCTTGACAAAGCTCATCCCCATTTCATCGTCGCCCCAAATCGCTTCAAAACCGAGTACATCCTGATACCAAGCTGCCGATGCCTTGTGGTCACTGACCTCCAAGGAACATACTAATTTTCCGAGATAGCCTAATTCGCTCATTGTTCACCGCCGAAAGCATGATGTCAAACGCTTGACTTTATTAAGTATATCAAATATATTATAGTTGTCAAGAGTTTTTGAAAGAATGTCAAATCCCAATCTCTTGCTCGAGCTGACCCACCATCGCTACGCGATTCCTGCGATCGCGGAGCTATGGTCGGCTGACGGATGCAAGCTGGTGACACTTATCTATCGGACCGGTTCAAGCGAAGGCGCGATGAAGCAGACCGTCATCGCACTGATGGAGTCGGCCTGGATGATGAAGAACCCTGGGTACGGACATCCGGCAAGGCCCGAATACATCTTAACAGAGAAGGGGAGGAACGTCGGAGAGCACTGTGCTCAGGCGGTGGCTTTGGCAAAAGAGCAGATGGCGCAGGATGTTGCCTTCGACAAATGGTCGCTTCCGGTGTTAGCCGCTATCCTGCAGGGGGCGAGGCGCAACAAGGACATTCGTGCCGCTCTGCCTTCGATCACTCCGCGAGCCCTCTCGCAGTCGCTGGCAAGCCTTGAAGCGGTGGGGTGGGCTGAGAAAACTCTGCTGAGTATCCACCCCGTCAAGATCGAGTATCGTCCCCAAGAGGCAGGAAAACAATGGGACAGCCTGCTGCAACACTTGGCAGAAAAGCTCCAAACATAAAACTTCGCCTTGCAACCAATCTGTCCTGCGACTACAAATAATCTTAACATGCGCGTTCGACTTCCCCTAATTGCTGCTGCTGTCTTCATGTGCCCGGCCCATCTTTGGGCAGACGGCGTCGATGATGTGATGGCGGCCCAGATGAAAGCCCAGAAGATTCCTGGAGCTTCAGTGCTGATCATCAAAGGCGGGCAGGTAGTGAAGAAGTCGGCGTATGGCTTGGCCAGTCTGGAGCTGAACGTCCCTGCAGAGCCAGACGGCCTTTACGAATCTGGAAGCATCGGCAAGGTCTTTACGGCCACAGCAACGATGTTGCTGGTCGAAGAAGGCAAGATCGATCTTGATGCGTCGGTGCGCAAGTACGTTGAGAAAGCTCCTGAGTCTTGGGACAAGATTAAGATCCGCAACCTGATCACCAACACATCGGGCATCACCGACTGCGTGACGGTGCCAGGCTTGGGCTTGGTCGAGTCTTGGACGATAGATCAGTGGTGGGAGAAGATGTCCAAGCTCCCTCTGGAGTTTCAGCCCGGCGATCAGTTTGGCTACAGCAGCTCGAACTTTATGCTGTTGGCAGATATCGTTGCCAAAGTAAGCGGCAAGTCATTTCCCGACTTTCTTTCCGAGCGCGTTTTCAAACCGGCTGGGCTGGAACACACATACTTTGCCGCCTCGCCGGAATTGATGCCCAAGCGCGCCAGAGGCTACTTCAACAACAGTGGAACCGTGATCAATGGACTCATCGCACCCTCAGAGCCGCTGTTGGTGGGAGCAGGCGGACTCATTCAGGACACCGCAGACCTGGCTAAGTTTGAAGCCGCGCTGCGCGCAGGAAAGGTCCTCAAGCAAGAAACAGTCAAGATGATGCAAACCCCGTTCCGGCTCAACAGTGGAAGGATGAGCAACTATGGCTACGGGTGGTTTATTCGAAAGCTCTTCGGAAACACCATCATCTCGCACGGTGGAAACACAGGGGGATATGCGTCAAGTGTCTCCCGGTTTCCAGAGCACGACCTGACCGTGGTTGTGATGTGCAACATCTACAACGTGCTTGGAGATGAACTGGCTCGGACAATTGCCGAACAGTACATCCCAAGCCTGAACTCAAAGAACCTGAAAGAGAAGCCAGACCCTGACGCCAAGCGAACCGAGATGCTTTTGGGCGTGGTGAAGGGGCTGGCTTCCGGTCAGGCGCCCGCTGATGGCTTGGACCCTGCTTACAAGGCGCGGCTTGAGACTCAGCGGGGAAGAATGTCGCTAAATCAGCTTGCGCCGCTCCGAAACCTGGATAAACTCAGCTTCCTCATGGACGAAGACTCCGATCCGGATCGGACCCTTCGGTATCGTGCCAAGGTTGGCGAACGGACATTCCAGGTTGCGATCATCGTAACCAAGGAGTCCAAGGTGTTTGCGGTGTCGGTACGCGAAGAGATTTAGCGTGAGGTGGAACATGCTTTGCCGTAAGGCCTTTACACTGGTTGAACTGCTCGTCGTCATTGCGATCATTGCGATTCTCGCCGCGATTCTGTTTCCCGTCTTTGCGCAAGCCAAAGAATCGACGAAGCAGGTCGTCTGCATGAGCAATATGCGCCAGTACGGAATGGCGTTCATGATGTACAAAACCGATTGGGACGATATGTGGATCCCGGCGGCTATCGAGAACGACATCGGACCGCAGTTCAGCAAGCAGCAGATGTGGCTTGGCTACGACAACAACAATGATCCGGGCACAGGCATGTTCACGGGCGATGTCAACAAGCCGCCGGTTAATCCCGAACGGCCCGGCGGGATCGATGTCTACATCAAGAGCAAGGGGCTGAAGCGATGCCCGAACATGCCCACCGAATGGCAGTCGGCAATGGCCTACAACTTCTTCTATGCGGGCAATTTCAGCGCGTATTACACCACGAACCCAGTTGCCAACGGCAACGAGTATGGCCCTGGCGCCAAGACAGTTTCAGTGAGCATCGACGGTTTTACGGTGACGACCGGGGTGAACGATTCCGAAGTCGAAGAGCCTGCATACACCCTGGCGGCTTGGGAACATAAATTCCCTGCACCGGTGTGCAATTTCCTTCAAGGCCCGGACTGGTTCGATAACCCACCCATCAACCCGGATACTTACATCAAGCACTTCAACACTTTGCACCGCGGAGGTTCAAATCTCATCTGGTGCGACGGTCACGCGAAGCGGCTTCACTTCCAGCAGCTCAGGCGTCCCATGTTCTCGGTGCGCAAAGAGTTCTATCAATAGTCCTGACATCAACCTTTAATACGTCCAAATTTTGGGTGCACGGAAACCTGAAATCGTGCAGTCCTGTATAGGGGTGTATGGTAGCTGCTGCCGCGAGACTCACAACACGCGATGCAATTCTTGATGCGACCGACCGCTTGATGGCACGGTACGGATTTCGCAAGATGACGATGGACGACCTTGCCAAAGAGGCATGTGTCGGCAAGCGCACGATCTACCTGTACTTTCGCAGCAAGGAAGATGTTGGGCTGTCCTCCATTGGCCGTGTTGTCGAGCAGGTGCACCGAGAGCTGGAACAGATCGCCAACGGATCGGAATCTGCGGCGCATCGGTTGCGCAAGATGCTGTTTCGCAGGGTGATGGGCCGCATCGAACAGGTCAAGGACTACGCTCATTCGCTGGATGAACTGTTCGAGGTTGTTCGCCCTGCCTACATGGCTCGGCGCGCTCATTACTTTGAACAGGAAAAGGCTCTGCTTTCGCAGGTTCTTCAGGAAGGCTCCAAGTCCGGCGCCTCGAAGGAGCTGGCCGACTCTATCGCTGAGTCGATGCTCCTTGCAACCAACGCTTTCTTGCCGTACAGCCTCAGTGTGCGAGAGCTCGGAACGCCCGAAGCCATCGCTCAGAAGCTGAATGCGATGATCGACCTTTTGTTGCGGGGCATTATGCCAGCCGCACCTCGCAAACCCCAAGGATAGAAATCATGATGACAACGATTGCTTTAGCCGTGGCGATGTTCACGGCCGTCCCCCAAAACCCACCCGCATATGCTTTGCATCAGCAGGGAGAATCCCGCAATGCGGCCTTTGAACTCACCGATCAGGTGAAGAGCAGCACCATAAACGAGCTCATCAAGCAGATGAACGACGTTTATGTCGTTCCCGACATCGCAAAGAAGATCGAAGCGGAACTGAAGAAGTGGATGACGACCGACGAATACAAGGCTCAGAAAGACCCGGTTCAGTTTGCCGCAAAGGTCAACGAGATCATCAAAGGCCAAGTCACCGACGCGCATCTTCGTTTCCGATATCATCCGAACGCGCTGCCTCCGCGACAAAGCCCGCGCGAGCCCTCGGCAGAGGAAATCAAGCGCGCTGAGCGTGAAGTGAAGTTCCTGAATGCCGACTTCCACAAGGTCGAGCGGTTGCGCGGCAACATCGGCTATATCGCGTTCAACTCCTTCCAAGACCCTGCCGATATGGCACGACCGGTGGAAGCAGCGATGAAGTTTCTTGCCGATACGGATGCGATGATCGTTGACTTGCGCAATAACGGCGGAGGTCATCCCAGTGGCGTACAGCTTTTCTGCAGCTACTTCTTCAGCGAGAAGCCTGTGCACCTGAACAGCATTGAATTCCGCCGCGGAAACAAAATTGACAAGACAGACTTTTTCACACTCGCCAAAGTTGCCGGCCCGCGCTATCTCAACAAGCCGCTCTACGTTCTGACCAGCAAACGCACGGGCTCTGGGGCTGAAGAGTGCTCTTACAACTTCCAGCAGCTCAAGCGCGGAACGATCGTCGGAAGCTCGACTTGGGGAGGTGCCAATCCCGGCGGAGTGGCACGGCTCGGCGATCATTTCTCCTGCTTTATCCCTTCGGGGCGAGCCATCAACCCCTACACCAAGACCAACTGGGAGGGCACGGGTGTGAAGCCGGATATCGACATCGCGCCGGAGAAGGCACTGAAGCATGCCCAGCTTTTGGCTTTGAAAGAGCTGATCGCGGCTGAGAAAGACCCCGAGATCAAAGCTGACCTGGAAAGCATCTATAAGGCTGTCGAGCAGGAGCCTGATCGCTAAGCCACAGGCTGCTGGTAGGCAATTCCGGCTCGGGCACCTTGTCCGAGCCGGTACTCTTTACGCGCATCCATGGTTCTGCTCTATAACCTGCTCCTGATTCTGTTTTCACCCTTCTGGGTGCCGTGGATGCTGTGGCGATCCTCGAAGAGAAAAGAGGCTCCCAATTGGAACGAGCGGCGGGGAATCTATGCGATCCGGCCTCACCCACAAGGGAAGCGCATCTGGGTGCATGCCGTATCGGTGGGCGAAGTTGTGGCAGCGCTGCCGATCTTGCGAGAGGTTAGGCAAAGGTTGCCCGACTATGAAATCGTTCTGACGGTAACGACTAGCAGCGGGCACCAGACCGCCCGGGAAAAGGCGGAGGGGCTGTACGACCATCTCTTCTATTTCCCCATTGACCTCATGCGCTTCGCATTCAATGCCGTGATTCGGGTCAAGCCGGCTGTAGTTGCGGTGATGGAAACCGAGCTATGGCTCAGTTTCCTTTGGCAGGCCAAGGCATTTGGCGCGAAGACCCTGCTCATCAATGGCCGTATCAGCGACCGCAGCTATCCGCGATCCAAGAAGGTCGGCTTCTTCTACAAGGCGCTTTTGCGATATGTGGACCGCTGTCTGATGCAGACCCAGCCGGATGCCGATCGCATCCAGTCGCTGGGCGGGCAGAACGTGGAGGTTCTTGGCAACTGCAAGTTTGACCAAGCCGCCGAAGGGCTGGACGCCGATCCCATGGAATGGAAGCAGAAGCTGAAGCTTCCAGCAGACAAGCCTGTTGTCGTTATTGGCTCCACACGCGGAGAAATGGAAGAGCGGCTTGTACTCGACGCACTCCGCAAAGTTGGGCTGGAAAAGGTTTCGGTGGTCCATGCTCCCCGACACTTGGAGCGTGTCGAAGCCCTTGCGCAAGATGTGCAGAAGGAGTTTGGCGAGGTGAGCTTGCGTTCAAAGGAAGAAGGCGGTTCCTATGTGCTGCTCGACACCTATGGCGAGCTGAGCAAGGTGTATTCGGTAGCTGATTTGGTGGTGATCGGTGGAGGGTTTGACAACCTGGGTGGGCAGAACCTGCTGCAGGCTTTGGCCCATGGCAAGCCCGTGCTGCACGGCCCCCACATGCAGAACTTCAGAGAGGTTGCCGAAGCTGCGCAGACAGAGGGAGCTTCAGCCGTATGCTCCACGCCCGACGAGCTGGCTTCCGCTATTTTGGACCTGTTGAACGACAAGGTCAAGCGAGATCGGATGGGACAGTCCGCCGCCGCCTTGATCCAAAGAAATCTTGGTGCCAGCGCGCGCTATGCCGACGCAATCGAGAAAGCATCGCAGGAAGCTGCGTCTGTTTAGGCCGCAAGGACACCCAAGACTTCGTCGGCAAACCGATCGACGGGCGGACGGGTTTCCATTCTTACCCATCGGATTCCGGCACCAAACAAAGCCCAGCTATAGATCGTCGCCACGACGTCAGCCGGCTGCCCCTTGGTAACTGAAGATCCCGGCTTCTTTTCGATCCAATGCTTGATGAACTCGAAGATCGTGCCTTGGATCGTGGTTTCCAGCAACGGCCCGAACTCTCTCCTGCGAGCACATCCACTGTTTACGTCCCGCAGGAATTCGAACAGAGTCGTTGAGAAAATCTTGATGTTCTCACGACTGAAAGCCATTTCCGGCTGCAGAGCTGCGAACAGTCGCTTGCGGAGATCGGTAGCAAGAGAGCCTTCGAGAAGGTCGTACTTATCTTGAAAATGGGCATAGAAGGTGGCTCGGTTCACGCCAGCGCGCTCGGTGATGTCCTGCACTGTGATCTCTTCGAATCGACGCTCCAGGAGAAGCTCTTTGAGCGCAGACTGAATGGCGTTGCGCGTGCGCACAACGCGCGGATCCAGCTTCTCTGTGCACTCGCAAGATTCTTGGTTTGTAGACATTTTCGCCCTTCTGTTGCTTAGGCAACGAATCGCCATTTTTGATGGTTGACTTCGTCGCGCTTCTGGTCAATTATACAACATATGTTGTTTAAACAGCAAATGATGTGAAAGCAACATTTGATGTTTAGGCGCAAGGCAGATTGAAATGACCACCACGCACATCGAACGAAACATGCCGGTCTCCGATACAGCTCTCGACCAGCTCTTCCGCCAAGCCCGCACACACTTTGCCTGGCAGGACAAGCCAGTGCCGGAAGAAGTGTTGAAGGAGCTTTACGATCTTGTGAAAATGGGTCCGACTGCCGCCAACGGAGGGCACGGACGTTTCGTGTTCGTGACCACCGAAGAGGGCAAGGCAAGGCTCTTGCCGACGATGGCAGAAGGCAACCTTGAGAAAACTCGCACAGCTCCCGTGACCGTCATCGTTGCCTACGACACCCGCTTCCACGACCAACTCGCCAAGCTCTTCCCAATCTATGACCTGAAGCCTGTCTTTGAGGGCAACGCCGCAATGATCGAAGAGCATGCCCTGCGAAACAGCAGCCTTCAGGGCGCGTACCTAATCCTGGCAGCACGGGCGCTGGGCTTGGATGCTGGGCCGATGTCTGGCTTTGATCCTGAAAAGGTGAACGCAGAGTTCTTCCCGGATGGACAGTACAAGGTGAACTTCATCGTCAACCTTGGCTATGGTGACGAGTCCAAGCTCTTCCCGCGTCTGCCGAGATTGGACTTTGACGAAGCCGCTCAGATCGTTTGAGACTGACTGAAACAATCCCTCCCATGATTGGGAGGGAACAGTGAGTGAAGCGAACTAAGTAAGGGGGAGGCTCGCGCCAAGCGTAGTTCAGATCCCCGACTTCGCTTTCCAGACCGTGCCTTCCGGCGTGTCCACCAGCTCAATCCCTTGAGCGGACAGCTCATTGCGGATGGCGTCAGCCTTGGCGAAGTCCTTATTCTTCTTGGCTTCGTTTCGCTCAATGATCTTCGCCTGAATCGTCGCTTCATCGACGGCCAGCTTCGGGCCAGAGTCGACCACATTGCCAAGGTCGGAATCGTGCCGAACGAATCCAAGCAGATCGTTGATCTTGTTCAAGAACTCGACCGCGCTCTTGCCCGAAGCCTTGCTCAGACTGTCGCGCTCGCGCATGATCACCTTTGTGCCTTCGTAAGCCTTTGCCAGCGCGACTGACGTGTTCAGGTCGTCGCACATCGCATCCAGGGTCTCCTGATACAGCTGTTCAAGCGCCTCGCCTACGGTGTCGGCTCCCTCGGGTCCCTTTTCAGCGGCTTGCGAAGCGATCTTGTCGCACTCTTTGTATCGCTCGATAGCCTGGGTGGCATCCTTCAGCGATTGGAGGGTGAAGTTCAGCGGCTTGCCGTATGGGACGCTGATGAGCGCATAGCGCAGGGCCAGCGGATCGGCACCCTTGTCCTGAACCAAGTCGCGCACGGTGTACCAGTTGCCCTTCGATTTGGACATCTTCTCCCCATCTACCTGCAAAAATCGCGTGTGTACCCAGTGCTGGCAGAACGGTTTGCCGGTGAGAGCTTCCGACTGCGCGATCTCGCACTCGTGGTGCGGGAACATGTTGTCCTCACCTCCGCTGTGAAGGTCTACCGTGTCGCCCAGATACTCCCGCGCCATCGCGGAACATTCGATATGCCAGCCTGGGAAACCCCAGCCCCACGGTGAGAACCACTGCATGAGGTGCCGGTCATCCTTCTTCCAAAGCGCGAAGTCGGCGGGGGCGCGCTTGTTGTCGTCTTGCACGACGTCGCGCACGGCTTGGCGCAGGTTCTCCTGTGTGTTGCCGCTCAGCTTGCCGTAGTCTGGGAAGCTCTCGACGCTGTAGTACACGCCAGTTGGCGTTTCATAAGCATGGCCGCCGTCGATCAGAGCCTGCGTCGCCAGAATCTGCTGACGTACGTGCTGTGTCGCACGCGGGCGAACGGTGGGCTCGATCATATTCAGCCGCTTCCAGTCCAGTTCAAACGCCTGTGCGTAGTGCTCAGCCAAATCCCACACGTTGTGGAAGGCTTCGCCTTCCTTGCTCTTGAGGGCCTTCTCCAGCTTGTCCTCACCCTGCGAGTCCGCTACATCGTCGTCGGTAAGATGCCCGACGTCGGTGATGTTGTTGACGAAGGTCACCCGCCAGCCGAGCGCTTTGGCGGTGCGCACGATCAGGTCGGAGGTCAGAAAGCTGCGGAAGTTGCCGATGTGGGCGTAGGAGTAGACCGTCGGTCCACAAGCATAGAAACGCAAATGATCCGGCTCGACGGTGGCCAAGGCCTTGGTGGTCTTGGACATCGTATCGTAGAGTTTGAATTCACGTTTCTTCATGGTGAAGCAGAATTGTACCGGGGGTAGGAAGGCGTTCAGGGACCGGCTCGCTGAGCTCTGAGATGTATTACGCCGCTTCGGTACGTCGGTTGGCGAATCGCCAGTACCAGTCTTGCAGCGTCTTGATAGTGCCGGCAAAGAATCCCCAGAGACCAGAAAGTGAAAGGAAGCCGACGGCTACGATGAGGTACCAAGAGTTAAGCTGTCCCATTGGGGAACTGTCTGACCTGCTGACTGTTGCAAGAACAAATAAGGCCAAGAATATTCTGAACAAAGGTCTGTACTTACGATAAAGGGTTATGGAGCCCACCATGAGCATCCATGGCATGAGGAATGCCACTAAGTTGAAGTAGGCGAGAAGGAAGGCGTTTGAATCAATAAGGCTCTGAACGCCAGTTCTCTCCGAAGAGGTTGGATGGGGCGCACTCAGCAAGTAGATTTCCAGTGACAGCCCGACGTCAAACCAAAACATCCCACTAATTACCGATGCCAAAACGCACTGCCATTCGGTGAAACCAAGCTTTCGCTCGACCCCGAAGAGCTTGATGGTCCAGTAATGGGTGAGTTCGTTGTGATGGTCCATGGCTTAGCTCGCCGTTTGCTCTGCCTCTGTTGTCGCACTCTGTGATCCCAGAATCATGATTACAGACATCGAGAGCGATAGGACGCTCAGAATGCACTTAATCGCGAAAAAGCCAAAGTCAAAAGTCTCGGGCAAGGACCCGAAGCCGACAGGCGTAGAAAGGTTCGCCGCAGATGCCAGAAATAGCAATGGAGCCAGCTGTATCTCTTTCACATTGCCCTGAACGACAGACTCGAGCTTGATCTTGAAAAGACAGTGAAGAAGCAACGCCAGACATGTTGCTGGAATCGCCAAGAAAGGAACGATCCACCAGATAGAAATAGAGGCAAGCTCAATGATCTGGAAGAAGCTACCGTTAATAAGGCAACCGATGAGGTTGACGAGCTGAAACAGCCCAAACACCCAGGCAAAGCCTATCGCTATACGCATTAATCGCTTCTCTTTTGGATCCCCACGAATGTATTCTACAATCCCTCTGCCAACATTCCAACCCACAATTTCGTCAGGAAAAGACTAACAAGAGCAACTCGCTGTCAGGTCGCCGATTCCAAATGAGTTGCAAGGCTCAGACCAGATTATGATCGACACCTGTGAGCCGGGCGCCCGATGGTTTAGCCTCTATTCACAGTTGTAGACTTGGCCGGCACAGCTTTCTTGATTGCAAGCAGGATTGGAAGGGCAAAGACCATGATAGCCGCTGAAATGATGAATTTAAAAAGGAAGGCAGAATGGTCATAGGAAGGGTCGATAGCCTTGAAGCCGGGAGGCATCGACCAAAACACGACCGCCCCCCAAAGATGTGTCGATAGGAGCCTGACTACGGCCTCTTGCTGCTCTCCGAAAGTCTCCTCGTTGTTTTGCCTTAGCGAAAGCACGAGCCATGCTATACAAATCGCGGGTGTCGCAACAAATGGCACGATCAGCCACCCAGGCAAGTGATTGAGCTCAACTATTTTCTGCTGGTTGCCGTGGAGCAGGCTCCCCACATAATTGGCAACCGCTAGCAGGGCCAGCAACCACCATAGAATGAGCAGTGCCTTTAACACTTTCCCTTGCTTTGAATCCCCCACGAATGTATTCTACAATCCCACTGCCAACATTCCAACCCATAATCCCGTCAGGATAGAACAAGCATGCCGCAGTTCCGCTATCAGGCAACCGATGCCGCAGGGCGAACCGTCGAAGGCCAAATCCAAGCCACCGACGCCGCCGAAGCAACGCGCATGCTCGGCACCCGGGGCTATCAGGTTCGTACGATTACGGATATCCAGCTTCAGCAGCGCATGCAAACCCCAGCGCCACAGGCTCAGCCCCGTCCAAACACCCAACAGCAGCAGCCGATCCAGCGCCCTGCAACACCGCCTGTCAGCCGGACAACCCACGAAGCCCCCCGACCGATGAGCGTCAACACGCTCCCCGGACGCGCGCCCTCGACGGAAAAAAAGACTAAGCCCGGCTCCGAAAAGACCAACTTCTTTCTCTTCTCTCAGCTCGCCAGCTTCCTTAGAGCAGGTATCAATCCCGCACAGGCTTATGGAAACGTTGCGAACCACTGCACCCGCGCTGACTATCGTGAAGCCTTTCAGCGAGCAAGCCAAGCCGCCTCCGAAGGTATGCCCGCAAGCACCGTGCTAGCAGAGTATCCCGACCTGTTCCTGCCCCACATCCCCGGCCTCATGCGAGCGGGCGAGCAGGGCGGATTCCTCCCCGAAGTCGCCGAGGCGATCAGTCGGCAGAACAAAGAGTCGTACCAGTACAAGCTGGTTTTCAAGGTGCTCCATTGGGTGTGGATCTTCTTCTTGATCGGTATTCCGCTCGGGCTTGTCACTGTTGATGGCGGACTGCGAACGTGGGACGCTCAGACCGCCGCAGGCGGTGAGCTTTCCGGGATGGGCGCGTTCATGACCGCGCTCAAAGAGTCGTTTGTCGCCGCGCTGCCCTATCTCATTCTGTGTGTCGTCCTTTACTTCAGCATCCGAGCCTTGTGGGCCTCACGAAAGAACCGAATGCGGCGGCACCAGTGGCTGCTTAAGATTCCGGTGATCGGCAAGCGGGCAACGCATGAGTCGGTTGCTGTGCTGTGCTGGATTCTTGGATTGATGGGCAAGTCGGGCTTGCCGCCCAAGAGCAGTCTGGAAGTCGCGGCATCGGCGATGCCGAACCTCTACCTCAGCGAGCAGTTCGGGGCGGTAGCGGAGCGAATATCCGAGAGTACCACGCTCTCGCAAGCGCTGCACGGAAGCCATGCCCTGCCCCCTGAGTTCATCCCCATGATCACGACTGGCGAAGTCACCGGCGATGTGGCGACCCAGCTTTTCCAGCTTTCGGAGGCTTCAAGAGCGCAGTATAAGGCGGAAGAAGCGGGCACGAAGTGGCGTACGGGCTGCTGGATCTTCGTGATCCTGTTTGTGTTCTTCGGCTTCTGCGTCTGGCTTGTCTATGGCAAGTTCTACGGCGGAGTCAAGCAGAGCCTGGACAAAGAGGTTGACCAAGTGACCACCGGCGGCGGAATCTGAATGGGCAAGAAGCCGGATATGAAGTTCTTCACGATCAAGTCTTACAAGGCTTGGTATCGAGACGGAGTGAGCGAGCCCTCCCTGAGCGCCTTTATGGAGCACGCTGAGTATCTGCAGCAGCAGAGGGGGGTGATGCCTGATAGCTTGCATAAACTTGCTTCGACAGGCGACATTGCGGACTCACTCATTGCTTCAATCATCGATGACCGCAAGAACGATAAGCTTATTCTAAGGTTGAGAAGCGGCTCTATACCGGATGGCTACTTCAGCCTCGAGATGACCTACTCTGGGTTGCACATCAGTCCAGAAGACAAAGAGGCATTGATCCGTATCGCCCGCGAAACGAAGTCAGTCCGGTTTTGTGGGAATGATCTTGTTGTATATGAAGTCGAACTCTGCGGTGATAGCCTGATCGAGCACCGGCTGATGTTCCACGGTCCGATCATCATCACTATCCGGTGTGAATCGCTCAAATGGAAACGAAGGCCCCTCAAGTCTCGACGGTTGCCGCCATATGCAAATCGCGTCAAGATCGTATCCTAAACAGGATCACACAAACTCTTGCACCCCGCAAAATTGCCGAACATACAAATAGCACCCTGTGAACCGTCGTAATCCATAGGTAAGCCGAACATGCCCGTTTTTGAGTATCAAGCCGTCGATAAGGAAGGGAAGCAGGTCAGGGGGACGCTGTTCAGCGGGTCTGCAAGTCAGGCCTCCCAGCAGCTCGTCGCTCGCGGACTGACCGTGCAGCATCTGGGCGTACCCACAGGGTTCGACGATCCGCTATCGAGCCAGGGCACAGGCACAGCTTATGCTGCGCCGACAGCCGAGCAACCCGCAGGCACAGAGCAACATGCGGTGATCCAGGGTCCACCTACGGAGCCTCGCTCCACTTTCCAGAGCGGCGTCCTTGGTCCTGTATTCAACGCCGTGCCGCTCTCCCAACTGATGATGTTCTTCCGTCAGCTCGCGACCATGCTCAAAGCAGGCGTGAACCTGGTGCAGGCGCTGGACACCCTTTCCACCCAAACCCAAGACCCCCGATTGGCGCATATCATCCGGGAAATGAAGGGCCACGCCGAGGCAGGACGCCCCATTTCGGCGGGGATGCAGCGCTATCCCGAAGTCTTCACACCATTGATGATCAGCTTGATTCGCGTGGGTGAGGAGATCGGAGGGCTTGACGAACAGTGCGCTCGGACTGCGGACTACATCGACCGGGAGATCGAGCTTCGCAACCTGCTCAAGCGTGTGACGCTCTATCCCAAGATCGTCGTCGTGTCTTCTATTCTGATCATCGGCTTGACCAATACGATCATCGGCGCTTTGGGCAAGCAAGGCGGTATTTCGTCGCCTCTGACAACCCTGAGCACTTGGTTTGTCATCGGGCCGCTCCTCATCGGTGCTTGGCTCTTCGTGAAATACGGCCTGCGCAACCCTGCGACGAAGCTCGCCTGGGATCAGATGATTCTTCGAATTCCTGCGCTCGGAACGACCATGCACCAGCTCTGCATGGCGAAGTTCGGGCGAGCCTTCGGGGCGATGTATTCGAGCGGAGTGCCGCTTCCGCGAGCCGTCAAGCTTGGTGCGGATTCGTGCGGGAATGAATTCATCCGAAGCAAGGTTTACACGGTGGCGGAAAAGCTTCAAGAAGGCGGGGGGATCACAGACACCTTCGCGATGACGGGCGTCTTTTCGCCGATCGTTCTGGATATGGCGCGCACCGGCGAGCAGACCGGCAACCTCGACTTCATGCTGAACAAGATGGCGGAGTTCTATGAAGAGGAGGGCCGCACTCGGTCCATGCAGTTTGGCGTGATCTTTGGAGTGGTGTGCCTGATCGCCGTAGCGATCTATGTGGGCTTCGTGGTGATTGGCTTTTACGCCAATATGGGCGCCAACTACCAATCGACGATGGAGGGTTGACGCGGCATGGCGGGGCGGTTCTATACAGCGTTGGGGCTGACCCCAAAGGCAACGCAAGAAGAGGTTCGCACAGCCTACCGTCGGCTGGTGAAGAAGTATCACCCTGACCAATCGTCGGACAAGACTTCGACGGAGATGTTTCTCAAGGTTCAGGAAGCCTACGAGGTGCTCTCCGATCCTGCGCGGCGTGCCGAATATGACCGGCTCCAAGCGATTCAGGAGCAGTTGCGAAAGCAGAAGGCCGCACCGCAGACTCCTCCGAACGCGCGCTCCCGCACAACGTCCTCCGCCCGTCCCCAGCCACCCAAGCCCCAAAGCACTCAGCCAAAGACCCCCACGCTTGCCGCCGAAGTCTCCCGCCTTTCCATGCTCTTCACCAAAGGTCGGCTCGCCGAAGCGGATTCGTTGGCAAGACAGATCATTGCGCGGGATGCTCGGATTGCGCTGCCTTATGCGGTCCTTGGGGATGTGGCGCGCCAAAAGGGCAACTTTGCTGAAGCTTCCAAGATGTATGCCTACGCCGCGCAGTTCGATCCGACGAACCCGGTTTACATGCGCAAGCATGAAGAGCTGATTCAGCGCACCACGGCCCAGACCGCTCCAAGGAAAGCGTATCAGAAAGAGTCCGTCTCTGCCGCTCCGCTGGTTGGCTTCAGTGTGGCCTTCATTGCCTGCGCCTACCTTGCACTGGCGAAAGAAGCACCGATTCTGCCTAATCTTGGACTGATCCGAACGTGGACCCTTGGCTTGGTGGTGATGCTGTTTATCTCGGGGGTTGCGGTGGGCGCGTCATTAAGCGCGGGAAGACTGCTTGACCGGTTCGATTCCTTCACCACGAATGCGTTGGGTCGAGTTTCCCCGTCGATGGCCTTGGCTCCGGTCGCGCTGGTCAGCTTTTGGGCGGCGGCATTGCTCTATGTTTTGCTAGGGTTGGGTCAAAAATCTTTCTCGTATTCGATGTCCCGCTTGCTGGGCGCCGTCGCCGCGATCGTTCTTATGACCACCATCGCTGCATCCATTTCAGGGCGCATTGACCCCATGCAAGCATTGCTCTGGGGCGGAAACATCGCCTACTTTGGCTCGCTTTGCGGCTGGATGGTAGCTGACTCTCTGAGGAGCGTTTAGAACTTTCCTCGGTGCACTTGCGTTATGGACTGCAATGGCTCGCAGATTCCTTCTGCTTTTGGCATTGGCCGCTCTGTTGGCAGGTTGTAGCAGTTCTTCTTCCATGCTTATCCACAACGAGCTTAACAAGGACGTTTTGATCGAGCTGACATACCCTTACGAGCGAACAAACACCAATCACGGATCCAACGATGTGCATCGTGTAGAGGTTCCTGCGCATTCCGCAGAAGGGGAGGCCGTTTGGTTTGGAGAAGGGCCCCCATGGATTCAGGTACGCGTCCTTTCCAACGGTCAGGAAATCATGTCGAAGAGATTGAGCGGCAAAGACTTTCCGCCTGAGATGTTTCGATTCACATCGATGGGCTATCACTACCACCTGCATATTTCTAAGAGCGACATCGCACTCAAGGGACCAAACTCGGTTGATCGTCTGCGGCGGGATTTCCCGATCCTGTTCACACCAGCGGGCGCGTGCTGCCTTCTTTGCCCCGTCGTGGTTGTGATCGCAATCATTGCCATCGTTCGCCGACAGTTGCGAAAGCCAAATCCGTGCGCCACTCCTCCCATCATCGGTCCCCCATCGTCCCCCTCACCGTAAGTCCCCCAGTGCCATAATCCGATCAAGGAAGGCTCTCAGCCCAAGAGGAATTTAACAGAGATGAAAGTCAGCATCATTGGTGGAGGAGGCCGCGTCGGATCGGATGCGGCTTTTGTTTTGCAGCTCGGCGGAATCGTCAACGAAATCGCCCTGATGGACATGAACCAGGACATGGCCGCCGGTGAAGCGCTTGATCTGCGCCACGGCGCAGCCCTTACGTCCAGCCAGAAGTTCACCAGCGGCGGCTATGAAGTGGTTTCCGGCAGCGACTGTGTGGTCATCACCGCCGGTCTTCGCCGGAAGCCGGACGAGACCCGACTGCAGCTCATCAACCGAAACGTCGACCTCTTCAAGGGCATCCTCGACGAGCTGAAGAAGACCAAGCTGAACGACGGCGCAACTATCATCGTCGTTTCCAACCCGGTCGACATCCTGACCCAGCTCACCGTTGAGAGCGGCGTACTTCCAAAGAGCCAAATCCTTGGCCTTGGAACAGTCCTCGACACCTGCCGATTCCGCAGCCTCCTGGCGGATCGCCTGAACGTTGGCGCACGCGACGTGAACGCGCTGATCCTTGGCGAGCATGGCGACTCGATGGTTCCGATCTGGTCGTCGGCAAGCGTCAACGGCATCGCTTTTGGCAGCCTTCCGGGTTACACGCAGGAGCTTGGCAATGAGATCTTCGACTTCACCAAGAAGTCGGGCGCCGAAGTCATCCGATTGAAGGGTGGCGCAGGCCGCGCAGTGGGCGTTTCCATCGCCGAAGTCGTCCACGCCATCGCGCTGGACACCCACGCGATCCTTCCGGTTTCGGCATGGCAGAGCGGAAAGCTGGGCATCAGCGACACCTGTCTCTCGCTCCCGACCCGCGTTGGGCGCAACGGCGTCGTCGAGATTCTTGAGCCGGCAGTCAGCGCTGAAGAGAAGGATCTGCTCCACAAGTCGATGGAGTCCTTGAAGTCGACCCGCGCACAGATTCAGTAAGCATCCAGCCTCACAAAGAATGATCGCCTTCCTGCAAGCAGGAAGGCGATTTGTTTTCTGCAGCTGTGCAAACCGTTCAGCCGCAGATCACTGATTGCACAAAGCTACGACGAAAACGTCGGAAATGTAAGTTCATCCTCTTTTGAGGATTGTGGATTGGTAGGTTTGCTTATGTGCTGTTTGTTTGTTCCAATCACGCCCTGCTCGGCTCGCAAGCGTCGGCGCAGCTGCAAAGCATCCTGAGCCTCAGCCAGATGGAAGAGGGCCACCTTGTTCTCTTCGCATGATAGCTTGCGGCCTTGAAAGTCCAGCAACTTTTGAATGAGGACTTCGATCACATCCTCGACGGCGCAACCGTTGACTCCCACCTCGGTCGGGTTGCCGTGCTGAAGCTTGATCCGGATGTAGTCGGTTTCAATCAGCGCTTCGCTGCCATCGATGTGTCTCCACTGTTCCATGTTTTCGCTCATGAGTCTCTCCTCCTGTTGTATTCGTCGCCGATTGTTGCGGATTCCTTTTGCCGCAGAAAATTGCGATCAGCGCGCAAGCCCGCGCTAATGCTTCACTCCCAATTGGTATGAGCCAAGTAGCAAGGCTGATAGTCGAAGCCCAGTGAGCCGTTACCCTGCTTGGCCATACGTTGGGCCGTTGATGTCACAAACTGCATGCCACGCTCCAGCGCATCCTGAAAGCTCCGAAGGGAGTTCGAGCGTCGGGCGAGTCCCAGTCGTTCGGCGTTTTCGGCCTTCCGGATGCAGACAGTATAAGCCGCATCCAGTCTCCGCGCCATTTGATCAAGCTGGATCAGCTTGTCCTTGGTGCTTTGCGCACGGTGTCTGATCGATCGTACACTCCGAACGAGGTACGTCGCAAACCGCCGATAGCGCATTGAATACTTCTTCAATGTCCACCTCCAATATTGGTCGGTGAGAGTGTCTCAAGCCTCGATGCCGTGAGCCATTCTCTTTCGATGTGTCTGCGAGGTTAGCTGTCGGGTTCGAGCCGAAAGTACTCGTCCTTTAAGGATTCACCCCAAAAAGTGGGTCCCCCGCTCCGACAACTGCCGGATTCGACTGTGTTTTATCTATACGCCAACGATTTGGCACTTGTGCCTTCAACTGAACAAATTTTGGCCTTGTCGGATTCGATGCACGGTGGCTTCATTGGCAAACTTGCTGGTTGTTTTGGAATATCGTCCGCGAGGATTGCCACTGGCATACATCGTGCAACGATCCCCCTTCGGTTGGTTTGCTATGAAAGGAAGAGCTTTTCTTATTGCATGTATGGTTGGGGCTTGTGCGGCGAGCCACGCCATCACAATGCAATATATCGGTACAAACAAGGGACAGGCGGTTAAGCTGTCTGGCTCTGTCATGCCCGGCAACTGGTTTGCTGGCTCGCTCAAGTTTAAGATCGATGGGGTCGATACATTCACGCTCTGCGGCGACCTCACCACGCAGATGACTGGAAGTGGACCGTGGACTGTCACCAAGGTTCTCACATCCACTCAAGGGGTTAAGTTCGAGAAAGCCGGACGTATGGTCACATCCTTCTACGGCGATGCCATTTCGAACAACACCAAGGCGGCAGCCCTGCAGCTTGCCCTTTGGGAGGTGCTTCATGAAACCAGCGGCACGTTCGACCTGACTGCAGGCGACGTGAAGCTGGATGCATCGACCAGCAACTATGCGGCGCTGATCAGTCAAGCCGCTTCTTATGAGACCATGCCCGCCTCGACAGGCGACGCTTGGCGATATGTTTCTACGGAAGGCGGCTTCCAGGGCCAGATGACTCCGGTGCCTGAGCCTGCTTCGCTTGCTATCTTGGGCGTTGGCCTGACGACGTTTCTTCGCCGTCGCCGCCGCAAATAGACGCTTTCATTGGTTGCACTCTTGATTGGCCCGCGCGCAAGCGCGGGCTCTTTTCTTTTATGCCAGCCCTTTGGTCAGTCCGCCATCCACCAGCAGGCTCGTGCCGGTGATATAGCCCGCCTGCTGTGAGCAGAGAAAGACGATTGCCGAAGCGATCTCCTCTGCTTCAGCGAGTCGCTTCATGGGGACGGCTTCAGCTTGCCTTTGCAGGGCTTCCTCGATGGTGATGCCCTCACGGCCCGCCCGAATCTCTGCAAGGTGAGTTTGCCTGTCGGTCATCGTGTGTCCGGGCAAAACTCCATTCACAGTAATCCCAAAGGGGGCGTACTCGGTGGCCTGCACTCGGGTCATACCCATGATTCCCGCGCGCAAGGTCGAACTGATCGCCAAGAGCTGGGTGGGTTCTTTCGCGACCAGAGAGGTGATGTGCACAATCCGTCCGAAGCCCCGTGACTTCATCCCGGGCAGGGCGGCACGGCACAGTCGCACGATGTTCATAACTGTGGAGTCGAACCCAAGCTGCCATTGCTCGTCGGTAAGGGAGTCGATGAGACCTGCGGGCGGTCCTCCGGTGTTCGTAACGACGATTTCCGGCACACCAAGTTGAGCGACGGTCGCCTCATGCCAACACTCAAGGTCTTCCGCCTTGGTTACATCGGCTTGGCAGATGGCAACATCAACATTTGCCACATAGGTCAGAAGGTGCGCTTGCGCTTTGCGCAAGCTCTCTTCATCGCGCCCGCAAAGGGAGACTTTGCATCCTTCTTGAGCGAGCAGTTTCGCGGTTGCGAAGCCGATGCCTTTCGATGCTGCCGCAATCATCGCGACCTTTCCGGAGATTCCCAGGTCCATGAGTGGAGGATATCCGAAAGCTCCGTCTTAGTCCCTCCACATCTACCGATGTGGAGGGACTGTCATTTTCGATCAGGCGCGTCGCTTTCGTCGCAGCAACGCCAGCACACCAAGTCCGAGGAGGGCAAGAGACGCAGGCTCTGGCACCGGTGCCGCCGCTGCGATGTTCGTGGGCGGGTTTGTCGACCAGCCGTTGGAAGCGGGCGCGAATGCGAGGAGCATCCAGTCGTTGTTGCTCACGCTGTATCCGCTGACTCCCGTGGAAGCGGAGCTAAATCCCGTAGCGTTGGCTCCATTTGTGCTCCAAAGACTCCAAAATCCGTTCGAGAACCAGCCAACTTTCCACTTGTCCGTTGGATCGTTTGCCAGCGCATCGTCGGGGGTAGCGCCGCTGTTGGTATAGCCGTTTCCGGTAACGCCGCTGTTATTGGTGTCGTAGCCGATGCCGTAGATGCCGCGACCAAAAGAGAAGCTGTCCTGATAGGCGTACAGCCGGGGATCGTTCAGAACGATATCGAAGAGATTTTCCCCAGTCAGCGCGCCGTCGTAGCGAACTCCCCAAGCAAGGGCTTGAGGGCTGTCGGCGGTGTCCCATTGGATCACGACGCCGGCCTGCTTGGCACCGGAGCCGAGCCAGTATTGGATGTCGCTGAACCCGAACGAAAAGGCGTTCGTCGCACCAGCGACGAGGACAAAGAGAGCGATAAGTCTTGTGTTTTTCATTTTGATTTCTGTGGTTGGGCTGTCGTCGTAGTAGCTTTCAGGCACCCTCCCCTTGAGGGGGAGGGAAGTGTGAGCACAGCGAACACAGGGAGGGGTGAAGAAACAGGTCTCACCCCCACCCAGTTCGCTAACACTCACTGCCTCCCCCCTCAAGGGGGAGGTGCCGGAGGCGCTCACTGCTCAAGGTCGAAAAGTTCGTCGGTGGCGAGGTTGCCGTCTTCGTCGATCTCACCAAGGCCATCCCGCTTGAACCACTCCGGCAGCAGAGGGCCGATCGCGGATGTGCGGATGAGCGGACTCCGTGTATTCGCATGGGTGTCCACCCAGAGCACCGTTCCTCGACCGTTTGCGCGGGCGTGAAAGGTGGGATAGCTCGTCGAGGGCGGCTCCAGATACGTGTTGCCTTGAAGCTGAAACGGGGAGCCGAAGTTAAGTCTCGCTGAAGATGCAAAGGCAACCGTTCGGCTCGGGTCTCCCGCCATCGTATCGGTGACCTTTCCAGTGCCCAGATAGATGTAGTTGTAGGCGTAGCCCGTGTATCCGGTTGCCGCACGCCCACGGTCCAGCCATAGCGGGTCAGCCTGGACGCCTGCCCCTCTTGTGTAAGGGTAGAGCAGGCCCTCGGTTTCCACCTGAGCCTGAGTGGTGGAATCATAGGATGCCCACCAGTAGGCGTACTTCGCTCCACTCATCCATGCGCGCGGGATCATCAGCGTGCCGTCATAGTCGCCCGCATACATGGTCCATGCAATCCCGATCTGCCGCAGATTGCTCAGCGACTTGGTTTGCTTCGCTTGCGCTTTGGCATGGGCAAAGACAGGGAAGAGGATCGCCGACAAGATCGCGATGATCGCGATCACGACGAGTAATTCAATCAGAGTAAATGCGCTTTTTCTTTTCACCGACACCTCCTTGTTCAGCCAGCAGGGCCAAGAGGTGTGGGTGCGAAGGCTGCCGAAAGCGGCAACGCCTCGCGCTCAACGACCCCAATGCCCAAGCAGGCTGTGGGGGTCATCGACGAGAGAGGAAGGGTTTGGGCGACTGTGCCCGCTGCCTTGGACCTATGCTCGTAGGTGACCGATCAGACTTGATCGCAAAGCGGGCATTCGAGCTAAATCCAATTTTCAATCTCGGATTTACGATTTTGGATTTGATGTTCAAATCGTCATTCGTAAATCGTCAACCGGCAATCGAATCATTTTCGTTGCGGCACAGCGCCGGAATCTCACCGGACTTTCCCCGACCGAACCACTCCACGACAGAGCGGCCTTCGCGATTGAGGAAAGTATAGCGAATTGTTGAGCGGTTTGCATGTTGACTCGGGCTTTCAATGTTCAAAATGGAACGGAATGATTGTTGGTGTTTTGCAAATCTCTCTTCGGCTTCCGAGCTGTCGATCTTTGAAGGATAAGCGGCGGATTCTGCGCAGCATTATCGAGCGTGCGCGCAATGACTATCATGTGTCCATCGCCGAAGTGGACGATCAAGATCTTTGGGGCAATGCAGAGGTTGGCGTCTCGGTGGTCAGCTCAAGTGGAACCCAGATTGAGAGCATTCTCAGCAAGGTGCTGGATGCGTTCGAGGGACACCCGGAGATCGAAGTCGATCATTCCCGGCGAGAGATTGAGCGCTACTGACTGTTCAGGCACCAGATAAAGAGTGCCTTCCATTCCTCACGCTGACGCTCCAGAAGCTCAGCCCGATTTGCGCCGCGATCCGCTTCCACCAAGTCCACAAGCTCGAAGGGATCATGCTCCAGCGCCGGGTGCTTCCCGACCTGCCGCCACCAATACTTGCTGTTCCAAAAATCCCCTTCCCGGCGGTGCATGATCGCGTGCCAGAACGAACCAGTCGGAGTGTGGATGCCCTGGCTGATCTCATGCGAACGATGCAGGTCGTCCACATAAAGCCAGATGCCAGCCTGGAGTTCCGGCTTCGAAAGCTCCCGGACAGCCTCAGAAGCCAGTTCAAGAATCTGCGGCGGAGCGCTTTGCTTGGGGACCAGGGCGGGCATAGCCTCAGTCAGCGGCAGGGCTTGCAACAGCTTCGCAAGGGCTGGGAAGGAAGCGGCCGCTTCCTTCAGATCACGCATCCGCTTTCTGATCCTTCGAGGATTGAATGCTGGAGATATCGGAAACTTCAAGACGCGGTGTAATCACCTTGGTGCCCAGCGCAATGTGGATGCCGTTGCCCAGACCCGCCTCTGCAACGCTCAGCGCCTCATCCTTCAGGGCCTTCTTGTTGCGCTTGCGGTCGCGGCGTTTCTTCCACTTTACAAAGTCCTGCGCGAACGCCTCGCTCTTGGTGAAAAAGGTTCGGCGCGCCTGCCCCACGATGACGGCTCCCCAAATGAACAAGGGGTACCAAACCCAGTTCAGCTGATGGTCGCCCTTCCAGTCCAGATAGAAGAAGAATGCGTTAAAGCCCAGGTAGGGAAGCAGGTCGCGGAAAAAGCTGGCCCGCTGCTCCTTGACGAAGTCTTGCATCGCCTGAGCGTGATCTTTCTCAGCGGCGTATTGGCGTTCGGCTTCAGCGAGCTGTTCAGGCGTGATGCCCAGCTCTTCGGCAACCTCATTCAAACGCGACCGAAGATCGGTTGAACCAGCGCCGCCCGGCATCTTCACGGCAATGCGCAGAATCTGTTCAACGTCTTCGTCAGACCTGAGATGTTCGTCCGGCATAGCAGCTTTTCGCTCCAAGCAAAGGATACACCTGTTCCGCTCCGAACGTTGCAGAAGGTCTTAGGAAGCGACGCACCCGGCTTCGCGAAGAAGCTCAACCAGACCGCTATAGCGCCGGGACATCAAATGAAGCCTGGGATACTGCTTGCACCGTTTCGCAAATGCCTGAGCAACGCTAGCGTAAAAGCCGATGCTTTCCGCTTTCGTGGCGTTGAACGAGCTCCACACGACTTCACCGTCGCATTCAATCGCCGTCAGCAGCGACTGTACGTTGTGCATCTTGTCCGCAAGGGTGACCAGACACCCGCTTTCGGACCGGTGTTCAATGGAGTCGATATAGGCTTGTTTGCGAACAGGCCAAGCTGTCTTTCCAAGATGAAGAGGTTCGGTTGCCTCGTCAACGATGTTCGCCACCCGACTTCCAAACTTGGACCGGATCTCATCAAGCATCGGCTCTCCGCCTTGATCTTCGGGAGCATCGTGAAGCAATGCTGCGATAGCTTCGTCCTCATCGCCGCCGTATTCCAGGACAATCGAGCAAACACCCATCAGGTGGGCAATGAACGGGACTCCGCCGCGCTTTCTCAGCTGAGATGCATGGACTTCACTTGCAAAGCGCAGAGCTTCCTGGAAACGTTCGGTGAGGGGTTCTGAAGGGGTTTCAAGATTTCTCACTTACTTATTCAGACAGTTTTTGAGCCTGTTGCGTTCGAGCTTCCCGCCAGGAGGTTAGGACCACCAGGGCGACACCGATCACCAATCCGCCGATCATTCCTTGTGTCGCACCCTGTCCCACACCGACAGCGACCGGGTTGAAAGAGTTGTCGTCTTTGGCATCAAAGACGGTGATGTAATAGCCTGGAGCGTTCCGCCCGATGAGCCATCCGGCTAGCGCGCCAAGCAAGCCTCCGCCAGCGGCAGCCGCAAAGATCAGTCCGAGCGCTGAGAAAGGCGACATGGCATCCATCTTACGCGATCAAAGCGAGTCTGATCGTCATGATTGTAGGGGCCTTACGTCGAATTGCAGACGGTTCTACTGTGATGACGAATTCTGATCTCACACCATTAGTCAGCTTGAGATTTGCTGGCATTCTTCATTTCGACAATCACTTGTCGCAAAAGTTCTAATAAGCACGTTGCATCGATTGCTCGCAATTCTCCCTGCTTAGTCACAGAAAACTGGACCCCCAATAAGGCTGTTTTTTGCCTGTCAGCGATGAATATTGGACCACCGCTAAAGCCTACAAGGCTACCCACGTGTGTATCGCTCTCCCAAGCGGGTATGCAATAAAAGAACGGCGGCTCATACCTGGATGAATCAATAGAAAGTGTTTTGAACGTCATGTTCAGACCGGTATTGTCTGGCACATAACTATTTTGTGGAATACCTGCAAGGCAAAGAACGTAATCGTCGAAAGTCTCTTTGTTCTCTTCAGGATCGAAAAGCCATTCGCTTTCTTTTAGGGGTAGCACTCCTACAGCTTTTAGATGATCCATATAGTACTTGGAAAAATAGATAGCTGCTAAATCTAAATCATCACTTATGCTCTCGACATATTGTTCTTCATTACTCTTGGACTCCAATCTTGACAACTGCATTTTTGTCAGGAGGGGCATTCGAACGCAATCTTCAGTTTTGAACCTAAAGTGTGTCTTATGACCTGACTGGTCGCAAAGGGCTATAAGTGACAGATTAACATCAATTCGGTCTTCAATTGACCTGAGACCGTCGTGGTTTTCGTCAATAATGTGGTCCGCAGTTACCCAGAACCACTCATGATTGATTTCGACTACAAACCCTGAGAAAGCAGTGAAGCGCTGTTCTCTTGGGGCGGCAGGCACCTCTACTCCAATGGAAACAAAAGCCCTTGCCATTCTTCTGACTCTTTCGTCCATCGAGTCAATATTGGGCATGGTACTAGTGTACCAATGTTGTGATATTGACTCCATGCTTACGCACCGATCAGGTTCAGAATCTCTTGCGTTCGCCGGACCATCAGATCGTGATCGCCACGGGTCTCTACATTCAGCCTGAGCAGCGGCTCCGTATTCGATCCCCGCAGGTTAAACCGCCACAGCGGAAACTCCACAGAAAGGCCGTCCAGCTTGTCCACTTTGCCGCCCATCGGGCCGTAGTGCGACTCCACGCGTGCCAGCACGGAGGGGACGTCGGAAACTTTCGTGTTGACTTCTCCGCTGCACGGATACGCCTTGATCATCTCCCCGACAAGCTCGCCAAGGGACTTTCCAGTCGTGGAGACAAGCTGTGCGATCAGCAGGAAGGGGATCATGCCGCTGTCGCAGTACCAGTGCCCCTTAAAGTAGTGGTGCGCGCTCATCTCGCCGCCGTAGCTGGCGTCTTCGGCGCGCATCTTCTCCTTGATAAAGGCATGCCCGGACTTGCACACGACCCCCCGACCGCCGTACTTTTCGATGATGTCCAGCGTGTTCCAAGTCAGTCGAGGGTCGTAGATAATGGTTTGATTGGGATCGACACTGAGGAGGGCTTGGGTGAGCAGGCCGACGATGTAATAGCCTTCGATAAAGCTTCCGTTTTCGTCCAGGAAGAAGCAACGGTCGTAGTCGCCGTCCCACGCCACGCCGAAGTCGAACTTCTCCTCCTGCATGCGCTGAACCGCCATCGCTCGCGACTCTTCGAGGATCGGGTTTGGAACGCCGTGCGGAAAGTGGCCGTCAGGCTCCCAGCGCATCCGCTCAGCCTTTAGCGGCAGATACGGAAGCAGCGCTTCCAGAGCAACACCGGCTGCGCCGTTGCCGGGATCGAGCAATACCTTCAGCTGCTTGAGCTTGCCCACATCGATCTGGCTAAGCATATGGGCGGTGAAGTCTCGGTAGATGCCCTGCTCGATGATCTTGCCTTCGCCGGTGCGCTCCCAATTCTTTTCAAAGGCACGCTTCTCAATATCGTTCAGACCGGAGTCGGAGCTGATCGGACGGCTTTCTTCGCGCACCATCTTCAAGCCGTTGTATTCGGGCGGATTGTGGCTGGCGGTGATCATGATGCCGCCGTCATAGCCGTAAAACGCGGTGGCGAAATAGACCATCTCGGTGCCAACCAAGCCAAGGTGCACCACATCCACACCCGCTTCGTTCAACCCTTTAGCTAATGCCTTATACAGATCAGGCCCGGAAAGGCGAATGTCGTAGCCGATACAGACTTTTTTGGCCCCCGTAGAATCCGCATAAGCCCGCCCGATCGCATAGGCGATCTCGGGGTTCAGCTCGTCAGGAACGACGCCGCGCACATCATAGGCCTTGAAGCAGGACAGGAATTCGCCCATTGGGGAGTGTGTACCCGATATACATCCACCCTCACCGTCGTTTTTTGCGAGAGTTAAGGAAGTGGCTGCAATGCGGGCCTATGGCCTTGGTTTGCCGGAGTAGTCCCTCCGAAAGACGACTTCCATCAACCGTCTGAAAAGCAGTCTCAGCGACTCGAAGAGGTTTGTGTACTGAATAGGATCGTTGGCAAGCCGCCACGCCGTGCCTGCGGTCTGCTTGTCCAAGATGCTCATGGATTCGCGAGTCTCCAAAGCATGCATCAGCTTGCGGTCCAACGCCGTCCAGCGCAGCGAATGGGCAAAGGCTTCATCCTCAACGCTGCGCTTGCCGTACTCGCTTTCGGCTTCCTTTGCCGCGCGCCAGAGCGACTCGACTTCGGGATCGGGAGTGTCCAAGCTCTCCCGATAGCGCAGGATGAAGGCACAGATGTTTCGCATCCTGCGCTGGATCAGCGCCAGCTTCTCCTTTGTGCCTGCGTCCTCCCATTCATGCTCGATATCGAAGAACAGCCGCCCCATGCTCAGCACATCCTCACGCCTTGGCACCGATGCGGTCTGCATGATCTCCGGGTTGAAGCGGAACATGAAGTCGCTCCAGCTTCGCAGCTTGAACAAGGACTCCTGGTACTGCGCATTGCCAAAGCTGTCGAACTCTTCCGGCCTTGCCCCAAGCAGGAAAGTGTGAAGATGCACGCCTTCAAACGGCTTCTCGGTAAGGCGGGTTACGCCATCCGTAATGAGGGCAATGTCGATCCGTGAGCCTTCTTCCCGCAGGACTTCTGAAAGCAGCTTGAGCGCTCCTTGCAGGTTGGTCATGCCCTCGTAGGGATGCCGCAAGATGGTGGTCACGGCGCTCTCAAAATCCTGCCGTGTGCTTCCGCCGATCACCGGACTGAGTTCATGCCGAAAGAGATAGAGGGATGTAGGATTTCCTGCCGTGAACTGCGAGTGAAGAAAAGCGAGAGCGATACCGCGTGAAATCTCAGAGCGGCGGTCGCGCCCTGTGCCCATAGATTCGCTTGCGTCCAGGAGGATGTAGCCATAGGGTCGCGTGTCTTCTTTCAAACCCTTTTGACCTTCTCGTGTGGCTTCATCCGGCCTGGTTTCGGATTGCGGCGAGTTTTCGTCTGTCTCGTGCTGCACCCAGGCCGTGCGCAATAGCTCGCCTTCGGTAAGCCGTCTCAAGAATTCTCGTGGAGCCAGCCTGCGCAGGAGCTGATCCTCCATGATCGCTTGGGTGATCTCTTCGGGCTGGCGCAGGACTTCAATCTCCTGCTCGTCAGAGGGTGCCATCGTGAGAAACGACCGAACGGCTTGGCTCAGCGAGGTCTTCTCGCGGTGCAGGTCGTACTTCTCGTATCCCTTTGCAGACTCGCTGCTCTTGCCGCTGGGAATCTGCAAGAGGTCGACCACGCTGGAGATATTCCGCGCCGCACCAAGAGAGAACATCTGCGATTCGGTCAGCTCGCCCAGGTCTCGAATCCCAAACTGTGCGATGTACTCCCGAAAGCCCATGCGAGCGCGCTCTTGCTCCGCCTTCTTCAAACGGTCGAGCGTTTTCTGCTCAACGATGAGGAAGGAGGTGACATCTTGAGCGTTCAGGAGCGACATATCAGCCTCGGTTTACAGCCTCTGCTCGTAGGCGATGTGGTGCTTTTCGTGAGCTTCCCGCACCACGGCGAGGACCTCGTCCTTCAGCTTGTGGGTGGTGGGATGTCCGGTGTGCAGCCCCCGAGCCTCTTCCAATAGGCTGGAGAGAGTCAGCGTCGAATCTCGATGCATCCACCGACCTATGCGGGTCTTCATCCTTTCTGACCAGTTCGGCTCGTCCAGCGTGCCTTGGCGATGCCTCTCAACCGCTTCATTGACGAGGTCGACGATGTGAGCGGCATGATCCACCGACTCTTTATCCCTTGCCGTAAAGCCCCGCAAAGCCAGGTCCAGCGCATGTTCAAAGATGGCCTCTTCATCGGGACTGCCGACTGTGGGGATGAGATAGCGCAGCGCGCCAAGGTCGCGGGTCTCGGCAACGTCTCGCCCGCATCGCAGCGACGAGGCCATGACTACATGGATCGCCTTGTTCTTGGAACGGTCGCTGAAGACAAACCGCTCTTCCGACTGCTTGTCGTTGAACTCCCGCTCATAGTCGCTGATGATCTGGTCCAGCATGATCAGGATGTGCGGCGGCACCTTGATCATGTGATCGGGCACGTCACCCTGAATGATGCGGCTGAGCTTGTTGAGGAAGTAGTACGGGATAGGCGTGTCGTCAACGGGTCCGACCGTTCCGCCATGGTAGGAGATGAACTCTCTACGGATGGCAAACCGCTGCAGCGCGCTTTCGGCACGGTGGACGATGCACTTGAACAGCAGGCGGTCCAAAACAGCGCGGCTTTCGCGCGTGTCTCGAATGTAGTTGGTGGTTCCAATCGCAGTGTGCAGCGCGGCAGGCTCGCGCTGGGGGCCGTTCAAAAATTCGCGCTCGTTCAGGATGCCGTTCAGCGAGCGCAGAACGAAGTCGTTCGCATCGAAAAGTTCGTCCAAGAAGGCAAACTGTGCTCGGACGATATAGCCGTCGAGGTTGTGCACGTAGGTGCCCTGCTCAAACTTCTCAAGGTCCAAGCCGCCCACCAGCTGCCCTACCGATGTGGACCGCGTAAGCTGGAGCGAGAAGGTTGGACACGGTCCTTCGAACTGGGCGAAGACGCTGCGGGCCAGCCGTGATTTGGCAAGGCCCCGGTCGCCTATGATGAGCGCGTGTTCGCGAGTGAGCAGGGCGAACAGGATCTGTTCGAGCATCGCATCGCGTCCGATAAAGTGCGCGCGCAGGTGAGCGAACGCATTTTCAATGCGGCCCAGCGCCTCTTGCGGATCGATTCTGATGGAAGTGGAATCCACGTCGATTGCCTTCCTTTGCCCGTCCTGCTCTACGCAGTCCAAGCGGCATAAGACTCCCTATTCTGTACAACGATCCAACACTCCTCCTTGCACTTTTGTTGGGTTTTTGAATGGGCGTTGAGCCGTTTTGCAGTGCCAGGGAGCTTAGCGGATGCATTTTGCCTGCACGTCAAGTTGTGCGAGTTCCGCTTCGATGGCGCTTCTGAGGGGGGCTTTCTGTGGACCAAGGCAGAAGATGCGATACAGCTCAGGCTCAATATCGTTGCCATCGACGAAGCCAACGTCAGCTTTCTCAAGGGCTTGCTCAAGCTGGCATTCGATGGTTTGGAGCCGACTGATATCCGTCGGGCTGTCGATCGAAAACTCGATCACACACCGCGCTCGTGCGGACGGGAGTGCCTTGCTCACGCTGACACGATTGTCGCTCACCAGCCGCTCAGGCACATAGCCTTCCACCCTGAACTCAACCTTATTCAGGATCTTTGGATCAACGCCGATCTCCCGTGCAATGCTCGCCAAGACCTCTTTGCGAGCTTGTGGAGAGTCGGGATTTGGGTGCGACCAATGTGCTGTGAAACATTTCTTCTGGACGGCGCCGTTGGCAGTCTGCTCAAACCGATCGCATGTAACGCAGTAGAGGGTGAGGAGCATTAGACTGCCTGACCAATTGGATCTGATAGCTCTATCTGAAATTCGGGAAAAGCGTCGTAGGTTTTGCCATCCAGCAAGCGACCCGTGAGGTCTTTGCGTGTGCCGCCCCACTGCTTGAAAAAGAATGCTACCGATGCGTCCTCGCACTGTTGTCGGATGCTACGAACCCAATCAGCTTCTATGGGTCGTGATTTTGGACCAGATTCGCCTCCGGCAATCACCCAGTGAATCCCTTCTAAGTTCATGCTTTCAAGAGGCCCAATCAATGGCTCGCAGGACAAGAAACGAATCAGCGCAGGAGTCCTTCGCAAGTGGTCGATTCTTTGAATGACTCTCTCGTCTTCAACGCTGACACCCATCCAGATATTGGGGCTCCATGGAAGCTCTTGCCCAAGCTGCTCAAGTCTCTCACTACGTTTTGTGAGAACTTGGAACGTGTGCTGAGGGCATTCGATCATTGTCTTGAAGACTGCTCTAATGAAGTCATCCGGAACAGATTCGTGAAATAGATCAGACATGCTGTTGACAAAGATCATCCTTCCTGTCTTCCATCGTTTCGGCAGACTGACGAGATCAGGATGCAAAGTCACCTTGAACCCGTTGGCATAGCGAGGTGAATCCATTGCTTTGAGCCGCTTAGCCATCCGTTCGGCGTAGCAGTTCTTGCACCCTTGGCTTACCTTGGTGCAACCTGTCACCGGATTCCAAGTCCAGTGTGTCCACTCGATGCTAGTCTGTTTTGGCATTGCGTACCCGCTTCCCTAGTATCTCATTGCGCATTCTCGTAAAGTCCCTTCCCAGGTACTTTCCGAAAATCTTCTCGACACCAATTTTCTGCTTAAGAACCTCCAATGCGATGTCCTCGCCTGTCAGTGTTGGATTCTTCTCAACGATCTGTCGAATGAGTTCCTTGATCTCGGCAAACTCTCGGGCATCATCTGAGTAGTCCGCATCGTGCGCAAACATGTTTAGAGTAGTGTCTTTCTGATCGTGCTGTCGAATGATAGCAAAGTCGCGCGCAACGGCATCCGACAGCAACCAGTAGCCATGATGATTGTCTGACAATCCAAATATGCCATAGACAATTCGCGTCGACCGAATCTCACGGACTTTGTACAGTCCGGCATATTTCTTCAGACGCTCAATTGCCTTGAAGAAGTGGTCGAAGGCTTCATCCTGCGATGAGATGTTCTGCCATTCATCATCGAAAATTTTCTTTGCCGTTTCTCTCGCGCCTTCTGTCTTCAAGGCCCCTCTTGCAATTCTTGCAGCCGGACCACCGAAGTACAACCCAAGGATGTCTGTCACTGGCCTTTGAGCCCAGGGCAGAATATCATCCAGTACTGTCATTTGGGATGGTGCATTCGGGTCAAGGAAGACAACTGTAGAGAATCCCTGTATCTCTTGTTGGATTTGCGACACGCAGTCCGAGTGCTTCTTATTGAATGTTCTAAGCAGTCCACTTTGGATGTGATCTCTCAGGTTCTCTTCAAGCTGTAGGAACGTTTCTGGATCTGGTTCACAGGCATACACACGAACATCCCACCCGTATTTATCGATTGCATTCCGCGCCTGCTCAAGCATGATGCGAGTAGAGCCAATCTCCTCGTCGCCATACTTGTTAGCTCCCGCATACCCATCAACGAGAGCGATTGGTTGCTTCAGTCTTGATAGCTTTGCGATAGCGACTTTAACATACTGCCCGAGAACTCTGTGCTTCCGTGCCGTCCACTCCTTTCGTCGCCTCTCGAAAGTCCCCTCAAACCCACTTGGCATAGGGATAGTATACAAGCGTCTGCTTTATTTGTCAACAGGCTCTTTATCTCCCATTAGTCAGGGTTGGTATCTACTCTCCTTTGCCCTTCCTTCCCGCCCGACGTTCCTGCATCTTCCGCTCGTATCCAATATCGGTCGGTTCATAGTAAGGCACCGACCACTCCCCTTCCGGCATATACGGCTGATCCACCCAATGCCCGGGATGGTCGTGCGGATACTGATAATCTTTGCCGTAGCCCATGTCTTTATAGCCCTGTACCGGCGCATTGCGCAGATGGTTGGGGATGGGTGTAAGCGGCTTCTCCTCAACATCCTTTTGCGCCTTCCCAATCGCCAGATAGGACGCGTTGCTCTTCGGAGCTTCGCAAAGATAGGTGACCACCTGGGCAAGGGTCAGCCGACCCTCCGGCATCCCGATCCTCTCCACGACCTGCGCACCTGCCGCAGCAACCACCAATCCTTGCGGGTCGGCATTGCCAATGTCCTCGCTGGCAAGGATCAGCAGTCGGCGCATGATAAAGCGCGGGTCTTCTCCTGCCGCAAGCATCCGCGCCAGGTAGTGCAACGCCCCGTCTGAATCCGACCCCCGTACCGACTTGATGAACGCCGAGATCGTATCGTAGTGATAGTCGCCCTGCTGGTCATAGCGCAAGGCGGGCCGTTGCAGAACCTGCTCCACCATCTCCAGCGTAATCTCCCCGGCCATCACCGTCTGCAAAGACGCCGATTCCAGCGCATTCAACGCCAGTCGAGCGTCCCCGTCCGCACACTTCACCAGGTGCGCCAAAGCCTCATCCGAGATCGTCAACCGACGCCCGCCAAGCCCACGCTCCACATCCTCAAGCGCATGTCGAACCAGCTGCTCGATGTGCCGCGCCTCCAGCGGCTTCATCACCAGCACTCGCGCCCGCGAAAGCAACGCCGGAGCGAGCACGAAGAACGGGCTCTCGGTGGTCACGCCCACCATTTCGAACGTCCCGTCTTCCAGATACCCAAGGAGGGAATCCTGCTGGGTGCGGTTGAAGTGGTGAATTTCGTCAAGGATCACCAGCGTTCGCCGACCGTTGAACTTCAACCGATCTTCCGCCGCTTTTGCGATGGCGCGAACGTCGGCAACGCCGCTGGTCACTGCGCTTTTGGCTTCTACTTCGGCGTCGGCGTATCGGGCGATCAGGTAAGCCAGCGTGGTCTTTCCGCATCCCGGCGGTGCCCAAAGAATGACCGAACCCAGAGAGCCCTCTTCGATCGCTGTGCGTGTGGGAAGCCCAGGCCCGATCAGGTGCTCTTGCCCAACGTATTCATCGAGCGTGCGAGGACGCATCCGAGCCGCCAAGGGTAGGTTCTTGGCAGCGTTAGCATCCTTATTCGCGGCGAAAAGGTCGTTCTGGTTCATGAGTACCTTCAGTTCTTTCTACTCAGATTACTGAGTTGTCTTGCTGGCTGGTAAAAATTGTAAGGCGGAAGATGGCACGGGTTAAGAGTACAGAAATGAGCGCAGAGGATGAATGTCGCCGGCGTCCGCTTGGCGCAAAGCCTCCAAATATCGCTTTCTAATATTGCTTGGCCCGTCAAGAGCAGTCGATCCCCAAGTCGGCAATGGCCAACCTTGGTTCATGCAAAGCAGGTCAGTTGCAAGTCGAGCATGTCGCCCGTTTCCGTTTGGATAGGCGTGGACCGAAACAAGTCGGTGATGAAACCTCGCCGCGATTTCATTTGGGTCGTACACTTTTGACTGAATCCAGAGCTTTGTGTCCTCAAGCAATCCATGAATCGCTTCACCGATCTTGTATGCCTCTACGCCGATGTTTTTCTGAGTCAGCCGGTACTTCCCAGCCCATCGCCAGGTCCTGCTGAACATGCGCTTATGAAGGAGATTTAGGGTCTCTGCACTCAACAGATCTTTGCTGATGCGCCTGCTGTTTTCGGCCCATACCATCGCTTGTGCGATGTTGATCGCCTCAAACTCGTTCAATTCTCCTCGCGTCGACAGAGCGGGGATAAGCTCATCTGCTTCCTCAGCGTCGATAGGGGTTGCACCCTCAGGCAAATCCGCATTCATTCCCAAAGCCGTGCATCCCCTTTCTCGATAATTTCCCGGGCCATACTCTCAACAGCCTCTCGCAGAGCCTCCTCCGAAACCCCTTGAGCTTCCAAAAACATCGTATGTCTGACCCGGTGTATCCTTTCGTTGGCAAGCTCTAAGGCGCGCTGTTCAATGATCTCGGCCAGAGATTGTCGCGGTATTAGAGTGATCGAAAGATCGCATCCCAGAGCATCGGCAGCCGCGCGCAAACGCTTGACTGTGATCGTCTCGTTAGCCTCCGCCTGTTCGATCTGATGAGCTGTCGATTGGGCAACGCCAAGCCGCCGACCGAACGACGCAAGGCTTAAGCCCAGCGCTTCCCGGACAGAACGAATCCACCCTCCTGTGGGAGTGTTTGGAGCCAGTCCGCGTAGCGCGAGAAGTTGCCGGTCAAGCTGACGGATACGAGCTTTACGCTGTATGTTGTCCATATTTATATGAATATTATAAATTATATTTTGCACATATAATAGGACATTTTGACTTAAAAGTCGCTGATCAGCAGTCCTGACAGCACTGATCGCTGACAAAATCGTGCTTCAAGTGAAGCATGCTCATCGAGCAGCTTTTTGAATCTCCAGCGTTCGCCACGTCTGTACAATTCCCAGCGTCCGTGCATCTTGAAGCCCTCAAACATTAGCTCCATGCGCCCTGATCGAACGCCTTCGATAAGAGCGAATTCGCGCGAAACGCCTTGTGATGCAACAGGTCGGTAAGTCCCCCGATCCCACATGATCATTGGCCCAGCTCCATAAGAGCCCTCAGTGATGCGCCCCTCACCGTCAAGGCACTTCAAAGGGTGGTCGTCAACGGCAATTGCTCGCGACGAGCAGTTTGGGTTAAGGGATGGGGTGGACGTCAAAACCCAACTCAGCAAGGTCTTGCCCGCCTGCAACCGTAGGTCATAGTGATGGCTCGTTGCCCAATGCTCATGGATAACGAACTCCAGCGGATCCTCTAAAGCGCAGAGAAAGCTGAACTGAATCGGTCGAGCGGGATCATCCGCTCGGTATTTGCGAACTGGCATAGCGAATCACCAACAAAATAGTAGACATATATTTACATATATGCTGATGGTGATGCAAGAATAACCTTTTCAAAAAACGCGCCGATATAACCCCTATGGCAGCCGTTCCATTCTTGCCGCCACAAAGATTCGGTACCAATCCTCTCGGTCCAGCTCAATAGCATCTGCCTTCACGGATTCTCGAATGCGGTCGGGGTTGGCAGACCCAATGATGGGAATGATGCCGCTGGGATGCTTCATCAGCCAAGCGGTCGCAATCACCGCCCAGGTGGTTTCAAACTTCTCCGCGACCGTATTCAGCACTTCCATCAGTTTTTCGGCATGCTGTCGAACCTCGGGTGAATCGCTGTCGCGCACAAATCGCCCGCCGCCGAGCGGACTCCAAGACAGCGGCACGATCTTCTTCTCGATGCACTGATCCAGCGTTCCGTCATAGATCGGCGCAAGCCGTCGCAGGTGAACTTCGATCTGGTTGACGATCAGCGGAAAGGGAAGCCCCGATTGGAGCGCAGACACCGTCGACGGGTAGAAGTTAGATACTCCGAACCACCGCACCTTGCCTTGCTCATGCAGCTTCAAAAATGCCTCGCCGATTTCGTGAGGATTCATCAGCGCATCCGGTCGGTGAAGCTGATAAAGGTCGATGACATCGGTCTGCAGCTTCTTGAGCGACTGCTCGCACGACCAGATGATATGTTCCTTGCTGAAGTCGTAGCGGTGCGGAGAATCGGGATGTGGCTCTCCAGGCTGACGGATGCCACACTTCGTCGCGATGATCACACGGTCGCGCAGGCCCGGCTGTGCCGCCATCACTTCGCCGAAAATGCGCTCGCATTCTCCTCGGCAGTAAATATCGGCATGATCAAAGAAGTTGTAGCCCGCATCCACGGCGGCGTTGATGCATTCATAAGCGTGGTTGCGCCGGTCGGCATCCACCTCGGCAGGATTCCATGTCCCTGCGATGCGCATGCAGCCATAGGCCATGCGCGTGACGCGAAGGTCTGAAAGGCCGAGGGTGATCTGGTTCATGGTCAGAGTCTATCTCAGTCCAAACAATCGCGATGTCGTTGCGTCCTTCGCACCTTTGCGAACTCTGCGAGAAATCTCATCACACTGTGACGCCGCCGAACTTCGGTCAAAATGACCCTAACCCATGAAACTTGCCGAAATGACCTGGAAAGAGGTCGATGCAATCTCTCGCGACGTCGTCGTGCTCATTCCCACGGGATCGCTGGAGCAGCACGGTCCGCATCTCACGCTGTTCACCGACAGTCTGTTGGCCACCTCAGCCGCCGAGGCCGTTGAGCGCAACATCACCGGCAAAGTTTTGCTCACACCGACACTGTGGCTTGGAGCTTCGGGTCACCACCTCAAATTTCCGGGATCGCTGAGCGCATCGTTCGACGCATACATGGGTGCGATTGAGAGCGTAGTGGAGTCACTGATCCCTCACGGCTTTACCAAGTTCTATATCCTTAACGGGCACGGGGGAAACACTGATCCCAACAGCATGGTCATGCGCAAGCTGAAGATGAAATATCCAAACTTCACCTTTGGCCAGTCAGGCTATTTTGCCTTCATCAAGCCGGACGAATGCGCGGCGATTTTGGAAGGGCCGACCAAGACGATCCGGCACTCATGCGAAGCGGAGGTGAGTCTGATTATGCACCTCCACCCGGATCGCATCCGTCCCGATCAGCTGCGCAACGACGGCCTCAAAGCTCCCGTTCAAGGCGTAGTGCATCATTTTGACGAGATGACGGAAGAGGGCTCTCTGGGATATGCAAAGTTCGCAAGCGCAGAGAAGGGCCGCAAGCTGTTTGAGCTTGCCGTTGCCGGAGCCACGCAGGAGATCGAAACGATCGCCGATGGCTATGTGCTTGTGCAGGACTTCACGCCTTAGGCGTCGGCGCGAACAGGGTCTGGAAAGTCGCGGAACAGCCCAGACTTGAAGTCCTTTACACGCGAATACACTTCGTGGTGCATCTTCTCAACTTCGCCCGACCGAGTTGCCGCAAGGCTGAAAGCCGCTTCCAGCTTTTCCAGCTTTTCAAAGTCGATTTGGATATGGAATTCCCCTAAACACTCCGGCCCAAAGCCGAATTTCCTGCGCTGGATGCGGTACCCCGCAAGCGTTCCTTCACTCTTCAAGTAATCCAGATAGGTCTTCACGGCTCGAACAAGCTCCAAGTCCTTGGCCCCCGGAGCCAGATTCACCCAGATGTGATAGGTATCCATAGCCAAGGCTACTCCACAGCAATTGTGCAAAATGATGTGCAGAGCCCTTCTTCCTGGGGAAATGAAGATGTTTGCGCCGCTCAACGCCCGTCAAAAAGTTGCCTATGCCCTGCTTGCCGCGTTATCGCTTGGAGCGATGGGCTATGCCGGGGCGCGCTATTCACGGCCTGCTCCTGAAATCCGCATTCAGCCGGTGGAAGACCCGTTGCCGAAGAAGCCCTCGGAAGTGGTTGTCGACATTGCAGGAGCCGTGTATAGGCCAGGCGTGTATCGGCTGAAGGGCGACCAGCGGGTTCAGGATGCGCTCGCTCTTGCGGGCGGAGCCAAGCCGAATGCTGACCTGGAGCAGCTGAACCTTGCCGCAGTTTTGCAGGACGGCACCCAGCTTTATATCCCGCTAAAGGGACAGGCCACGCCGGAGGCTCAGGCTGAGCCCGTCTATCAAGGCAAGAAGACGGATTCGCCTTACCGATCCTCTCGGGCCAAGACAGCTTCAAGCAAGGCCCTCGCACCCGGCTCCATCAACATCAACACCGCTTCGGCATCCGAGCTGGACAGGCTGCCAGGGATTGGTCCTGCCACCGCCGCAAAGATCATCGCTTACCGAAAATCGCACAGTGGCTTTAAGAGTGTCGATGAGCTGATACAGGTGAAAGGAATCGGCCCCAAGAAGCTTGCGGCGATGCGCAAGTACGTTCGGCTGTGACAAGGCATAATGAGTTCATGACTTTTGCGCCAAGGATCGGCGATCTTCCGGGCGGTGCTTTTTAATGCGGGTGGGCATTGTTGGCGCGGGCATCTCAGGATTGGCTGCCGCACGAACCTTGAAAGCCGCTGGGCTGGAAGCTGTGGTCTACGAGAAAAGTCAGCACGCAGGCGGTCGTACTGAATCCGTCGAGAAAGACGGATACATCTTCGATACAGGCGCGACAAGCATCGCTCCAAGAGGGCGCTCTATTGAGCCGGTGATGCTGAACGAGCTCGATCAGTCTGACTTGGTTCGCGTGCAGCAGCCCATCTTCACTCACACATCGCTGCGGATTTCGGGGGGAGATCCGATGAAGAACGCGATACCCCGCTATTGCTACGGCAAGGGCATCGATACTCTGTCAAAGCTCCTTGCCGCAGAGCTGGATGTGCGGTACGAATCTGAGATTGAGTCGATCTATAGAAATGGATCGAAGGTCTATCGGATTGCAGGCGAAGACTTTGACGGCGTCGTCCTGACTCCTCCGATCCCAGAAATCAAGAATCTTCTCGCATCCGCAGGCGAGAGCAGGCCGCTGTTCAATACGTCCTTCCGATCATGCTTAAGCATCTGCCTGGGGTTCCGGCGTGTTCTGCCAGAAGTGAAATATCACGCGATCCTGGATCCTGACCAGTCGCATCCTCTCACATGGCTTAGCTTGGAATCTGTGAAATGTCCAGGTCGAGCACCCGAAGGCTGCACGGCCTTGGTCGCTCAGATGAGCCCACAGTTCAGCAGGATTAATCTGGACAATCCGGAGTCCCGAATCATCGAGCCGACGATCCAGTTTATCAAGCGTCTTTACGGCCCGGATTGGGAGAACCCAGAGGTGGCCTTCGTGCGCCGATGGCAGTATAGCCAGCCAGAAATGACGGCGATGTTCGACGCTGTGAACCATCCGCAGGCACGCTTGCTGATTGCGGGCGATGGTGTGATGGGTGGGCGCGTTGAGTACGCCTACGAATCCGGCGTCAAGGCTGCACAGATTCTCATCGCCCAAACAAAGTAAAAGAGGCCCGGGCAACCACTCCCAAGCCTCATGCTGTCTCACGTATAAAAATCGTTTTGTAAAATTGCTTTTGGTTTTGGGTTCATGACCCTCCCCTCATCGAGGAGGGTCACGAACTTGCTGGTCTTGCCCCGCTTAGCGGAGGAGCGACAGAACCGACTGCGGTGCGCTGTTCGCCTGAGCGAGCATGCTCAGACCGGACTGCTGCAGGATCTGAAGCTTGGTGAAGGACGACATCTCAGAAGCAACGTCCACGTCGCGGATCGCGCTCTCAGAAGCCGACAGGTTCTCCTTGGCGACGCCCAGAGCTCGAATGTTCGACTCAAGAACGTTTCGCTGGAACGAACCCATTTCACCTCGGCTCTTGGCAACCTGGTTGATCGCAGCGTCAACAACGCTCAGAGCGTTGGTGGAGCCGGCAGCGGTCGTGATGTCGAGGTTGCTCATGTTGAGACCCGACACAGCGCCCGAACCGAGCTGCGAAGCAGAGAAGTTGCCGAGCGACAGGTTTGCGGTCTGGTTGGCGTTTGCACCAACCTGGAACTGAGCAGAACCGACGCTGACGTATCCAACAGCCGTAGCCGAAGAGGATGCGCCCGGAGTGATCTTGATGGTGTTGCCATCGTTGTCCGACAGAACGAGACCGCTCTGACCGCCGCGTCCACCGGTGAAGGTGACCGTAGCAAGTCCGCCAGCCGTCGAGCCGTTGGTGTCGACCGTAACCGAAGCGATAGCGTTGGTGCCAGTCGCCGTAGCGGTGCCCGCCGTGTTCAGAATGCCGCTGGCATCCGAAAGAACGATGCTGCCCTTGGTGCCGTACTCGCTGGAGCGCAGGCTAACGCCCGTGCCGCTCGTCAGGTCGGCGCTAACGCCGGTCTGCGAGGAAACGCTGTTGATCTGGTTGATCAGATCGCCGATCGTTGTGGACGACGTCGTGTTGAACGTGTATCCATTGATCGACAACTGGCCCGCGGCGACGGTGTCGCTCGTGTTTGTGTAGATCGTTGCGCCAGCGATGCTTGCCTGAGTAGCAGCCGTCGAAACCGTCAGTGTAACAACCGAGTTCGTGGTCAGTGCAGCGCTGCTGAACTGGCCGCTGAAGTACATCGACGAAACGTTGGCCGAGCTGGTGACAGAAGCGGAAACGCCCGCGCTGCCGTCCAGAAGCTTCTTGTTGCCAAACTGCGTGGTCGAAGCAATTCGGTTGATCGAGTTGACGATCGAGTTCAACTGGTTCTGGTTTGCCTGCAGCTGGTCAGAGCTGAGGGTACCGGTGTTGCCCGAAGCAACTGCCAGAGATCGAGCGTCGCGGAGAAGTCGGTTAACTTCATCAAGTGCGCCTTCAGCGGTCTTCGAATAGTTCAGAGCGTCCTGGTTGTTGCGGACAGCCTGATCGATACCGGTGATCTGCGCACGGAAGTTTTCAGAAATGATAAGGCCTGCGGGATCGTCCGCAGCCGAGTTAATGCGGAGACCGGTCGAAAGTCGGGTCATCGACTTCGAGTACTCAGCATTGGTAGATGAAAGGTTGCGCAGAGCATTCATAGCCTGCACGTTCGTATTCACGCGAAATGACATTTAAGTTGATCCTCCCTGAGTAACGAACAACAGTTCGTGGTTGCCGGGCCACCCTCCATACGGTTCGCCCCAAGGTCATCCTGACTTGGCTACCGTTTCTGTTTTTCCCAGTTCTCTCAAAGAGAAGGCTCGCATGATTACCAGGGTGTGGAAAACCCCGCAATCATGCGAGCCAGCAACTTAACCAGGGTGATTTTATGCCGGATCTGGCGACAGTACGCCTTCGCTGGAAGCTTGTTCCTGCTCGGGTTCAATCGTTGCTGTATCCGGGAGCGTGGCGCTGCGGAACGGCTTAGAGACAAACCCGGTCAATGACGATGCTACTGACGCAAAGCCCATTGCTAAGAAGGCGTTGACCAATCCCACGGTCTGGATGAGTGACCCACCCAGGGCCTGACCAATCGGCATAACTCCCATGCCAACCATGTTGAAACAGCTGTTGACACGGCCTCTGAAGATGTCAGGCACCGTCATTTGCGAGTACGTGTTCATCGGAATCTGGAAGAATGGCATGGCAAGGCCAGCGGCAAAATTCCAGAAGGCGAACAGCCAGATCGTTCTTGAGAATGCCATCGCCGCGATTGTTGCACCGACGAATGCCACGCCCCATATAAACGAGACCCCAACCCTGACGATCTTGAGTCTTCCGACAATCATGCTGGCGAGCACAACGCCGCCAAAGAACGCGAGCTCAAAGAGCGCCAGCGTGCCCGGCTTCCCGCCAAACCAGTCGTTATTGGCTTTCACATACGTCACGAAGAACGGGGCAAAGATCAGGCTGGTCGATGCGCTCAGCATGAGGAGCATCATCAGCTCTTTGCGGCTCTTCAGATAGTGAATGCCTTCCACGAAGTCTGTGAGCGGATGCTTCTCTTCGGCCTTCTCTGGCTCAATGCTCGGCAAGCCGCGCGTGTAAATCGCCGAGATCAAGAACGTCACAGCATTGACAAGCACGGCCGTTAGGAAGAACCATTTCTCGGAGATCCCCCATAGCCAGCCCAGTACAGACGCCGACAAAGCTAAACTCGCCATCGGAACGATGTTTCGAAACATCGAGAAGAGGGCATTCGCCTCCAGAAGATGCTCCTTGGGCACAAGTCTTGGCATTGATGCACTGCGGGCAGGCCACATAAACGCGGTCGCGACCGAGAGGCTGGGTGCGACGATGAACAGTAGCCATAAGGGCGGTCTCCCGACAAAGAAGATCACCGCCGCAAAGAGCGTCAGGATCACGAACGGAATCAGGTCCGCGATGAGCATGATGCGCTTGCGATCAAACTTGTCGGCAACCACACCGGCGTAAGCGCTCAAGAGCAAGAACGGCAGCGACTCAGCAGCCCCGATGAACCCAACCATCGCGACAGAGCCTGAGATCTTCTGCACCATAAAGGCGAACAGGACGTAATACAGCGTGTCGCCAAAGAACGAGACAAGCTGGCCGATCAGCAATAGCCGGAACGGTTTGATTTGTAATACAGGGGACTTAAACATAGGGCCTCCGGGTCAGGAAGGTCGGGCTAGCCTCCAGTGCAGATGCCAAAAAATGGCGATGCCTTGGGCTTGCGAGTGTCGAGCCGGGATGGAGATCGGCTCATCCCGGAAGGTCAGTTCAAAATCATGTCGTCCGTCATCTTAGCCGGGGTTCCTGCGGCCTGACAACCCCGGTGGGGCGTTTGGGCTTTGCGTGCTCGATACTTATAGGACCTATTGGTCAGATAAGTACCATAGGCTTCCGCGGATGCCCATCGCCATACGCCTTTACCCCGTCCCTACTTTATGATCCGCCCCTTTGAAGATCGCGATGCCGGTGCTGTGACCGCCATCGAAAACCACTCGATCCTCCATTCTCCCGCCCATTTCGGCATCACCCCCATCACGGCATCCGATACGCTCGATGCTCATCAGGCGGCGATGGGCAAGTACCCGTGGTTCGTTGCGGAAGAAGGCGGAAAGGTTGTTGGCTTTGCGCGGGGCGGACCCTGGAAAGCGCGTGAAGCCTATGCTCCCGCAGTAGCGGTCGGGATCTACGTCGATGCGGACTGCCAAGGGCGGGGGATCGGCAAGCAGCTCTACACAGAACTTTTCAAGACGCTTCGAGAATCCGGCGCGTTCAACTGCGTCATTGCCGGAATCACCCTCCCGAACGAAGCCAGCGTCCGTCTTCACGAATCGTTCGGGATGAAGCACATCGGCACCTTTCCGAATGTCGGGTACAAGTTTGGAAAGTGGTGGGGCACAGGCTACTGGGTGCTGGAGATCGGGGAAACCGCTGAGAAGTAAGCAATGAAGTCAAACGGGCTATCCTGGATCATCGGCCTTGCTCTGGTTGCTGCAGCGATCACCCACAATGGATTTGCCAGTCTGACGCCATTGATCAGCGCTGGAGTCGTTGCGATATGTGGGTGGATGGCTGCTTTCTATGGCTACCGCACAGTCGCATGGATCAGCTTTGGCATCATTTCGCTATTGGCCATCGCGCAGGCGATGGGCTTCTTCGTCTGAACCCTGCATTCATAGGCCAATCCTAAGTTCAAACCCAGCCTGCCGGGTACCCTAATGGGCGCTCATGACCGCTTCCGAGCTGCGCAGGAAATATCTGGAATTCTTTCAGTCGAAGGGACACACGCTGTACCCTTCTGGCTCGCTCATTCCGTACGATGTGACGGGCCGCCTCGACGAGTCCCTCCTGTTCAACGGCGCGGGCATGGTGCAGTTCAAACCGTTCTTCCGAGGCGTGGCCGAACCCCCAAGCCGCCGACTCACGAACTGCCAAAAATGCGTCAGGACTGGCGACATCGAAGAGGTCGGCGACCTTTCGCATCTCACCTTCTTTGAGATGCTGGGCAACTTCAGCTTCGGCGACTATTTCAAGAAAGACGCCATCGCATTTTCCTGGGAATTCCTCACCTCGCCGCAATGGCTTGGGCTCGACCCCAAGCGGCTGAGCTTTACCGTTTTTGAAGAGGATGACGAGGCGTTCGAGTGCTGGTCCGAGCATGTCCGAAGCGTCGGCATCGACCCCACAACGCGCGTCTTCCGACTCGGCGAGGAAACCAACTATTGGCCCGCTGGTGCATTCTCCAAGGGTCCTCCCGGACCTTGCGGCCCGAACTCCGAAATGTTCTACTGGACTTCGAACGATGTCCCAGTTCCAGGAATCAAGGCAGGCGACTATTCGCGCGAAGGGTGGCTACACGACGATGATGTCAAGAACTGGCTGGAGATCTGGAACGACGTTTTTATTCAGTTCGAGTGGCAAGGCAAACTCCGCAACCCCGACCGTCCGGGCGAAGGCTTTGAGAAGACCGGCATGCCGAACCTGCCATTCCAATCAGTGGATACCGGCATGGGCCTGGAACGCACAGCGGTGGTTCTTGGCGGGCTGAAGTCGGTTTACGACACAGACATCTTTGCGCCGATCATCGCGAAGATTGAGGAGATCAGTTCCAAAACCCCCGCGAGTTCAAATCCCCCCTCCCTTGATGGGAGGGGGCAGGGGGAGGGTGACGCACAGCGCGGATCATCTGTCCCCACCCCCAACCCCCTCCCCACGACGACTGCGTCGTCGCAAGGAGGGGGCTATAAATACGGCACCGACCCCGACAAAGACCGTGCCACCCGCATCATCTGCGACCACATCCGTACCGCATGCTTCTGCATCGCCGACGGCATCCTTCCCGGCAATACCGGGCGTGGCTACGTTCTGCGACGCCTCATTCGCCGCGCGGTGCTGAAGGGTCAGCGAACGCTTGGGTTCAACCAGCCGTTCTTCCACCGCGTTTACGAAGGTGTGGTGGAGTCGATGGGCGATCACTACACCCAGCTCACCGAGCGTCGGGATGTGATCGTGGAGACGCTGAAGAGTGAAGAAGCTCTGTTTAGGCGAACTATTATCGAAGGATATTCACGGTTTACGGGCAAGTTGTGTGAAGTGACCCTTGGATGGCTGGACCAAATCTTTGGATACTCTAAACATTCACCCCAGGTACTCTACGATAGGGTTGCTCACACATACGATACAAGTCAAACTAAGCAACTCAAGATAGATTTGGAACGTGAATATGGAAAGCAACTTGATAGTCATTTTCCTGGGCACGAGGCATTCTTTCTTTACGACACCTACGGATTCCCGTTCGAAGTCACCCAAGAGCTGTGCGAAGAAGCAGGCGTAACTGTCGACATCGAAGGCTACGAGCAAGCTTTGAAGGAAGCGCAGGAGCGCTCGCGCGGCGCATCTGGCATGGATACGGTCTACGGCGGCGTCGAAGTCACCTTCACCGTCCTGCTCCAATCCGAAGAAGGCAAAGCCACGCCCACACTGTTCCGGGGATATCACGACACCGCTTTGCAAGCAAAGGTCGTCGGAGCGATTGCGGTTCAGGATTCTGAGTCCCCGTTGCTCATCGCCATCGCCCTTGACCAAACCCCGTTCTATGCCGAATCGGGCGGACAGATCAGCGATGAAGGCACGATCGTAACGGATAAATACAAGTTTAGAGTCGTGGATGTATCAAAACAGGATGGTGTTTGGGTGCATCTCACCGAACCGGTGCAGTTTGAAAAGGACCTTGGCGGGAGCATGGACGAGATCAATGCAACCGTTCAGAAGCTCTTATTCGGCCTGAATGTCGAGGCTCGCGTCGATGAAGCTCGCCGCCGCGCGATTATCCGCAATCATACGGCGACGCACCTGTTGCATGCGGCACTGCGGGAAGTCTTGGGCGGGCACGTGACCCAGGCAGGCTCTTACGTCGGTCCCGACCGCCTTCGCTTCGACTTCACTCACGGTAAAGCCATGACTCACGATGAGCTGGCTACCGTCGAGCGTATGGTCAACGAACAGGCTCTTCTCGGAACGGAAGTGATCATTCACGAGAACGTGCCGATTGACATTGCACGCTCGATGGGCGCGATGGCGCTCTTCGGCGAGAAGTACGGCGACCTTGTGCGCGTGGTCGAAGTCCCAGGCTACAGCATCGAGCTCTGCGGTGGCATCCATGTGAAGAACACTGCGGAAGTCGGCATGTTCAAGGTCCTTCACGAAGCATCGGCTGCCAGCGGTGTGCGACGTATCGAAGCCGTCACGGGCGAGGGCGCTTACGAATGGGCCAAGCACCAAGAGTTCATTCTTAAGGAATCGTCAGCTTTGCTCAAATCCACGCCGCACGATCTGATCAACGCGGTCCAAAAGACGCTCGATCAGCTTCGTGAAGAGCGCAAGCGAGCCGAGCGCCTGCGCACCCAGTCAGCCGAATCCAGCCAGGGCCAAACCCTGCTGATTGGCGAAGTGGAATTCGTAAGTCAAAAGCTCACGGAAGGCGACGTAAAGGACGCAACCCTGATCGTTGACAAGCTCATCGACAGCCACCCCAAGAGGGTTGCGCTGGTCGGTCTGCTCACGGAAGGCAAGGTGATGTTCGTCTGCAAGGTCGGCGATGACGCCAAGGCCAAAGGTGCGCACGCAGGCAACATCGTGAAAGCGTTAGCACAGATTGTAGGCGGCGGCGGTGGTGGCAGACCGGACTTTGCCACAGCGGGAGGACGCGATCCCGGCAAGCTGGACGATGCGATGACGCAGGCAGAAAAGATCATCGCCGCGCTGGTTGATAACTGACGGACCCCCAAGGTCATTCGCCCGATCTCGTCAGTTCCCCATCACGCCCTTAAGTGCATACTCCTTTTGCGGAAGGCAAACTCGCCGCAAAGGGACTGCACGTTCACAGACAATGTCCAACACCCAAACCACTCAAACTTGGTCCCTTAGCCATGCCATCGAGCCTGGACGCCGCGCCGTGCTGGCTCACTATAAGCCGATCCTGCTCATCCAGTCGCTCCTCATCGTTGTGGTTGTGGGCTATTACACCCTGCCGCAGATTCAAGAATTCAGCAAGACGCTGGTAGAGCTTCGAGAGAAGGGCGGTATCCCAATGGCGGCGGTCCTCACCGGCATAGCCAGCACGGTGCTCCCGTTGATCGCGCTGTTTCTCGCTGACCGTTCAAACTTCAAGTGGCCCAAGATAGGCGACTTTATCTTCGACTTCCTATTCTTCGCCCTCATCGGCACGATGTCGGTAATCCTCTTCAACGTGCTCACCATGATGTATGGCGACAAGCAGGATGCCGGAACCGTGGCGCTCAAGGTGGTCACGGATATGTTCGTCTTCAGTCCGCTCTGCTTTATGCCCGTCAGCTCGACACTCCAGCAATGGCGGCTTGATCGGTTCAGCATCAAGCAGACAGCAAGCCGTATAGGCTTGCTCTTCTTCCGCGACCGCGGCCTTCCGCTGATTCTGCTGATGTGGTCGTATTGGCTTCCAGTTGGGCTCTGCAGCTATTCGCTGCCGCTGCCGTTGCAGTTCTGGGTCTATCTCTTTGCGCAGGCCGCATACAGCTTCCTGTTCCTGCACGTCTCACGCGGCAAGTAAGGCCATCTTGACAATCGGAAGGAGTCTTGAGGCTGGTTGTTGTATTCCAGTCTCAAGATGTCTTTTCTGAAGAAACTGTTCGGCAAAAAGAACGACCTTGAGCTTTCTTTTGGCGACGAAGCGCTGATGGATGGGATGACAGCCCATTTCGAAAAGTGGGTCGGCCCAGTGGGGAATGTGTTTCACGAGCTGATCTCGCCGCTGGTTCACGTCGATGTTCATGTCATTCCTCCCACGGAGAGCTTCCCGAACAATGTTTTGTTCACCACCGGCATGGCTGAAAAACCGATGGCAGGGCCCGCCGAGGGAGCCTATGCTGAACTGATGGTCGTACTCCCACCGGATTGGAGCCTGGAGTTCAAAGAGGATGAAGAGAGCGACAGCTACTGGCCTATCGGGATGCTCAAGATGCTCGCCCGATTGCCGCATGAGATGAATGCTCGGCTCAAGCCAGGAATCAGCATCCCCAACGGCGATCCGCCCGAAGCCTTCCCCGGCACTGATTTTTGGGGAATCGTGCTCGGAGAGCCATACGGATTTCCCCCTGGATTGTCCTCATGCCAGATCGACAAGCGCAAGGTGCATGTCCTGACCATGATTCCGCTCTACCGCGATGAGATGGAGTGGAAGATCCAACAACCGACCGGAGACGCGCTGTTCCAATACGCACAGAGCAAGGGTGTTGACCTTGCGACGCTTCTGAAGGTCGATCCCAAACGGCAGAACTTGATGAGGCTCTGAGCTACCGCTGGACCTTCACCGGAGCGCCGCCTTGGGCTGCCGACTGATAAGCTGCCGCACTCAATTCCATGACGCGCAGACCGGATTCAAACTGAGCGGCGATGGTGTCTCGGCCCAGCACCGTGTCGACAAAATTGCGGTCTTGATCCGTGCGGCGAGGCAGATTCTCGCAGATCATTTTCGAGGCATCCTCTTCTCGGATGGTGAGTTTGCCGTCGCGCATAAAGAACGCGCCGCGCTCGCAGAAGATCGTGATGTCCTCATGCCAGTTCGAGGCATCGCCGTCTATGGTGATTGTTCCCATCGCACCATTCGTAAACTTGATCGACATCGCCGAGTCGATATCCACGGGGGTTCCCCGATTGTCGATAAATGCGCTGACAGTGTCGGCCCGCAAGCCCGAGCACCAAAGCAGGATGTCCACCATGTGGCTGCCCGAATCCAGCATCATGCCGCCTCCGGAAAGGGCTGGATCTTGCCGCCATGTTCCCGTCGTGAATCGCTTCCATTCCTGGCTGAGCAGAGCCGAAACCATGGTCACCGCGCCGTATCGCCCACTGTCGATTTCGCGCTTGATGCGGACGAATTCGGGCTGGGTATGCCGCTGGTACGCGATTCCGCCGACCTTGCCGCTGGCATCGCGGGCTTGGATGCATCGGTGACAGTCCTCGACGGTCGTCACAAACGGCTTTTCTGTGAAGACGTGAAGCCCCGCGCTGAAGCTGTCCAATATCTGATCGACATGCTGAGTGTGCGGGGTATTGATATGCGTGGCGTCGATGCCGCCGTCGGCGAGCATCTGCTTGTAGTCGGCGTACACCCGTGCATTGGCAAGGTAGGGATAGTCGCGCTTGGCGCGCTCGATCATCGCGTCGCTGGGGTCGGTTAGGGCGACAACTTCCGCCTCTGCAACTTTGCTGAGAAGGTCAAAATGCCAGCGTGCAATCCCGCCACAGCCGATGAATCCGATCCGAACCTTGTCCATGCGCGGATACTACCTCTGCCGATTGCTGATTGCTGATTGCTGATTGCTGATCGCCGATCGCCGTCAGAGCGCCTTCGCTTCTGCAACCACACGCTCAACTGTAAATCCGAGGTGTTCGTAGACCACTTCTCCCGGGGCAGACTCGCCAAACCGGTCGATGCTGATCACTCTTCCGTTCTCCCCGACGTACTTGCTCCAGCCGATGCTTACACCCGCCTCAAGCGATATCCGCTTGGAACCGGGGATCAGCACGGAGTTGCGATAAGATTCAGGCTGCTGGTCAAACATCTCCCACGATGGCATGGATACTACGCGGGTCTTCACACCGTCCGCATTGAGTTTTTCCTGCGCGGCAAGAGCCAGGGCAACTTCCGATCCCGTCGCCACAAGCGTTACATCGGGCGTACCGCCCACTGCATCCCGAAGGATGTAGCCACCCTTCGCAAAGCTTCCGACGATGGTCGGCTTGTCATCTCCCAAAACGGGAAGCACCTGTCGGGTCAGCACGATTGCCGACGGCCCGTTGAGTTTCAGGGCCTCCTTCCAAGCCTGCGCGGTTTCGTAGGCATCCGCCGGTCGGAAGACCACGAGATCAGGAATGAGTCGAAGCGCCATCACATGCTCAATGGGTTCGTGCGTGGGGCCATCCTCTCCGACAAAAACACTGTCATGGGTGAAGACAAAAATGCTTTTGGTCTTCATCAGCGCTGCAAGTCGGATAGAGCCTCGCATATAGTCGCTGAAAACCAAGAACGTCGAGCCAAAGTTGGGCAATCCGGTCAAGGCGATGCCGTTCATCGCCGCGCCCATGGCGTGCTCGCGAACGCCGTACCAAAGATTGCGACCGCTTCGCTCCGTCGCGCTAAAGTTGCCGCTGCCGTCGATGATCGTCTTGGTAGAACTGGCAAGGTCAGCTCCTCCGCCGATCAAAAACGGAATGACCGCTGCCGCCGCGTTCAAAGCGGTCTTGCCTGCGTCTCGGGTCGCAATCGGCTTGTCGGCATATTCCAGCGCATCCAGCGCAGTGCTCCAATCCCCCGGCAGTTCGCCTGCCATCAGGGACTTCAGCTCGTCGCCCAAAGTCGGGTTCTCGATGCAGAAGCGGCCGAATGCAGACTTCCAGTCCGCCTCGGACGCCGAGCCCTTCTTCTTGGACTCAGACTGAAGCTCAGCGACTTCGGCGGGCACATGGAATGCCGGCTCAACCGGCCAGCCCAGCTTCTCCTTGGTCGCGACCGTGGCTTCCGCACCCAGCGGAGACCCGTGCGCCTTCGCGCTGTCTTGCTTCGGACTGCCGTAGCCAATATGCGTCTTGACGGAGATCAGCGATGGCTTCTCCGTCTCGGCCTTGGCGTTGGCAATGGCTTCTTCGATGGCGGCAAGGTCGTTGCCATCCTGGACGCGCTGAACGTGCCAGCCGTATCCTTCAAAACGAGTAAGAACATCTTCTGAGAAGCTGAGGTTGCAGGGGCCATCCAGGGAGATGTCGTTGTCGTCGTACAGGTAGACGATCTTGCCCAGCTTGAGGTGTCCGGCAAGCGAAGCGGCTTCAGCGGCAATGCCCTCCATGATGTCGCCGTCACTGACGATGGCGTAGATGTTGTAGTCGATGACATCGCCATACCGGGCGTTCAAGAATCGCTCTGCCACAGCCATGCCGACGCCCATGGCAAAACCCTGCCCAAGCGGGCCGGTCGTGGCTTCGATGCCCGGCGTCCAGCCAAACTCCGGATGCCCCGGAGTCTTGCTGCCAAACTGTCGGAAGTTCTTCAGCTCTTCCAGGGAAAGGTCATAGCCAAAAAGGTGTAGGAGAGAATAATTCAGCGCAGAACCGTGTCCAGCCGAAAGAATAAAGCGGTCGCGGTTCACCCATTGGGGGTTGGCGGGATTGAAGCGCAAGAACCGGCTCCATAGCGTATACGCCATTGGAGCCGCGCCCAAAGGCAGGCCCGGGTGTCCAGAATTGGCTTTTTCAACCTGATCGACGGATAGAAATCGGAGCGAAGAAACGAAAAGTTGATCCCGGGAAGTCAGCGTTGCGTTCATGTTGTTGTCCAGCGGCGGCCCATCCTGCCGGAAACTAGAGTTTACTTAGTCCCGAAACGGAACCCGAATGTTCGATCATACGTTAGAGCTTTGGGCTTAACTGGAAGGCCTTGTCCGGTAAGATGCTGGGAAGGGAGATGGGCAATGTCGGCGCGCACCACGGAAGTTACGATCGATGCCGCGCAGGCGCTCGCTAAAAGACTGAGCGAGCGGCCCGATCTCGTGCGGACGGACCCCCAAAAACTCGCTGCCGAATTCAAGCTTCCACCGGAATTTGTCGCCCAAGTTATCGGGCAAGTCACAGCCCAGAGGAAGCGTTCAGAGCCGGAGCCCGAAGGCAAGTCTCAGCCGATCGTCGATCTCTTTGTCTCCGCGCGCAAGTTTTTCCGACGGCTCACTGCGGACCCGGTCCGGTTCATCACGCTTACGGCGCTGGTCGCCATTGTCGGACACGCTCTGCTGAATCACTTTCTTGGTTCGGTGGAAGCTAACCGAACGAACAACTCGCTCAATCTTCGGGGCGGGCTTATCTTTGTCGCTATCGCCATCCCAACTTTCGTGACCCACATGCTCTGCTACCTGCGCCATGGAATGTCGCGCTACGCACTCCAGGGAGCGGTGATCTGTTGGGTCATTTCGAGCGTGGTCACGATGGTGAGCTCCTATCTGCTCGCAAAGCGCGCAGACTTAGCGGTTGGCCCTTCCGAGTTTTTTGTAATCGCCATCATCATGTTCTTCCTGTGTTTCCTGTATGCAGGATCAGGAATCGCGTTCTCTGTGCTCGGTGGCGCTTGGCGGGTTCGCAAGGAAGAGAAAGAGCAGGAGAACCTGTCCCGCCAGGAGTTGCTCGCGAGGCTGTTCCATCTTCAGGAAGAGTTGCAGAAAGCCACCGACGAGCGGGTAGAGGTTCGGCCCTGGAGCTATGATCGCTGGGCGACCCAGTTCCGCGCCCACTGGCTTCTTTGGAGCATGGGCATTGGCGTCTTCAGCGGCCTGGTTCAGGTCGTGCTGCAGAGCGCAATGGCAGGCGGTCTGCCCGCCTCGCGGCCTCAAGAAACGCCTATTTATCTGCTTGGCAGTTTCGCGGTCTTTATCTTCTCCGTGGTCACGACAGCAATCCCAGCGTTTCTGTCTCGTTCGTTTGCGCAGGCGCTCGCAGCTACAACCGCGATGGCGGCCTGCAGCGTGGCGATGTACGTCATCCCCATTCGTGGCTTTGGCGTCGATTTTCTGGTCAGTCAGGTGAACAATCCCGGCTTCTATATTGGACTGGCATTCGAATATCTCGTGGGATTTGTTGCCTACGGCGGCTCGAAGATTGAATCCCGGGCATCGCTGGAACGCCGCTTCAACCGCAGGGATCCCGCGACGCTCCTCGCTGAAATCGTGCGCATCCAAAGTGTGCTTGCCCCGAAGACCACAACCGTCTGCGTGATGTTTGTAGACGTTGCGAAGAGCTCGGAGATGAAAGCTGCCGCCGATCCTCTGGTCGTGGAGTGGACCTTCCGCGAGTATCAGGCGTTCGTTCAAAAGGTTTGCGAGCGCTATGGCGGGCAAGTGCAGTACACGGCTGGCGATGGCTCGGTGATCTCCTTCCCGGATGTTCGCTCTGCGTTTAAGGCTGGTCAGACGCTCCAGGCCGAGATCAACACCTTCAACACCACACGAAGCCGTCTCAAGACGCCTTTCCGTCTGCGGGTGGGCATCCATTCAGGCGAAGTCGTGGCCAGCATTGAAGACGTTGAGTTTACGAACGTCATCGACGTTGCCGCTCACGCTCAGAACACCGCTCCGGTCGGGGGGATAGCGGTCACCGAACCGGTTGCAGCCCAGCTTTCTCCTGACAGTTTGATTCCGCTCAAAGGCTTGATCGATGGTTTCCAAACCTACATCGCCGTAGACCCGACAGGACAGGGATGATCGGTAACTGGGTTGATCTGGGGCGGATGGGATATGAGGCTTGCACGGCTTTGCAGCGCCAAGTCCTCGAAAAGGTGCTTTCAAGGGAGCTTCCGCATACGCTCTTGGTCGTCGAGCATCCCCCTGTACTGACGCTCGGCGCGAGCTTTCAGCCCGAAAACCTGCTTTTTCCCGAGGAGTACTACGCGCAGAAAGGGATCGCCATCCATCGGACCGAACGCGGCGGGGATATTACTTATCACGGGCCAAACCAGTTGGTCGCCTATCCCATCTTCAACGTCGCCGAACTCGGCAAAGACTTGCACAAGTGGATGCGCGACCTTGAGGAAGCGGTGATTCTTGGTCTGCGCCCCTTCGGGATCGAAGGCTGCCGGTCGGAGGTGAACACGGGCGTATGGGTCGATGAAAAGAAGATTTGCGCCATTGGCGTGAAGATACGACGCTGGGTTTCGATGCATGGGATCGCGCTGAACTGTAACAACGACCTCACTCCTTTTGAGTACATCGTGCCGTGCGGGATCAAGACTCATGGCGTCACCAGTCTTTCGGAGCAGCTTGGACGAGAGGTGCCCGTCGCAGAAGCGCTGCCCAGACTATTAGAAGGATTTAAGAAGGTTTTTAGGCTAAAGCTAACCGAATCTTCTGTCGACGAACTGCATCTGGATGTCAATTCTTCTGGGGATGCCTTGTAAAAGTTCGAGATTCCGTCGTACTTAACTCGCAAACCCCGAATCTTTCCTTCGCGCTCATCCGACTGATTCTTGAGCATGCCGCTGGAGAGGACAGGACCACTGATTGTCGGGGTAGACGAAGCCGGTCGCGGGCCGCTGGCCGGACCCGTTGCCGTAGCCGCAGTAGCCTTGCCCGAAGGCTTTGACATTACGGGCATTCATGACTCTAAGCAGCTTACCGAGGCACAGCGCACCGTCGCCTTTGACCGTATCCTTGACGGAGCGCTTTGGGCCATCGAGCTTGCAGAGCCAGACGAAATCGACCGCTTAAATATCCTACATGCCACGATGGCTGCCATGCGCAGAGCCGTAGAGCGCATGGGGTTTGAGCCTGAACAGGCACTGATCGACGGAAACAAGATTCCTCCCGGCCTTGCCTGCCAAGCTCAGGCGGTTGTGAAGGGCGATGGAAAGTACGCCTGCATCGCCGCCGCCTCTATCCTTGCCAAGGTGACGCGAGATCGCCTCATGGTCGACTATGCCGAGCGCTATCCTCATTACGGGTTTGAAAAGCACTTCGGCTATCCCACTCCCGAGCATCTTTCGGCCTTGCGCGAGCACGGACCCTGCGCTATCCATCGCCGTTCGTATGCGCCTGTACAGCAGGCTGCGCTCCAGCCATGTCTAACCTTCGAAATGTAGGGTCAGAAGCGGAAGATCGGGCCGCCGCATATCTGGTTGAACAAGGCTGGACCATCATCACACGCCGACATAAAACGCGACGCGGCGAGCTGGATATCGTCGCCCTCGATCCTACGCCCGAATCAGGTGAAGCGCTCGTCTTCGTGGAAGTGAAGCACCGGCGGACCGGAAGCTTTCTTCCCGAAGAAGGCGTGGACGCGAGGAAGCGAAAGCATCTGATCGAAGCGGCGAATCTCTACCTTGCTGAGTTTGGCAATGAAGGCCGAGGCGTTCGCTTCGACGTGATCGCGATCGATGAAAGCGGTCTTCGACATCATCAGGATGTCTTCGACGCCGACGGCATCCGGTAACTCCCTGTCAAGCAATCCTCAATTCACTTCAAAAAGAAGTAGATCACCATCACAAATCCATACACGGCAATCGCAATCCGCATCTTGTTCGAATCAATCCGCTGCGACAGCTTCGCCGCGTAGAATCCTCCAACAATTCCCCCAACCGCCAATGCTACACAGCTTGTCAGCCAGATCTTGCCCTGGATCAAGAACACCACGGTCGCGCTGAAGTTGATCGCCAGCCCGAGCCAGACCTTCATCGCGTTCAGCTCATGGATCGTGCCTTCGATATAGAGTGCGAAGGCTGCCAGCATCATGATGCCCATGCCCGCGCCGAAATAGCCTCCATAAGCCGAAACAAGGAACTGCAGGATCACCCCCGCAACCGGCGAGACTTCCTTCTGATGCTTCTGCGACCAAGCCTTGATCTTGGGCTGAAATGCCAAAAGCGTCGCGGCGAGAAGAATCAGCCAGGGCACAATCGCCTTGAACAGCGCTTGGGAGGTCGCCATCAGCAGCCACCCGCCCAGTGTGCCCCCAAGAATTGTGGGGATGGCTAAGAGCTTGAGATAGTGGCCTGTCTTGGGAAGCAGCTTCCAAAAAGCGATTGCCCCGCCAATTGAACCGGGCCACTGAGAGGCCGCATTGGTTGCGTTTGCCTCTACAGATGGAATGCCAACGCCGACCAAGAACGGAAACGATACCAGCGATCCGCCGCCTGCAACAGAATTGATCCCCGAAGCAATCGCTCCGATCCCAGCAAGAGCCAGCAGCATCAGCCAGTCTTGCAGAAAGGCAAAGTCGTGGGGCAGGTGCGCCAACTTAGTGGCCCTTGGCCTCCTCAAGTACGTTGGCAAGTTCGATAGCGGCAAGGGCAGCCTCACGCCCCTTGTTGCCCATCTTCATTCCCGATCGGTCGATGGCCTGCTCGGTGGATTCCGGGGTCAAGATCCCCCATGCAACGGGAGCCTTGTATTCAACCTGCATCCGCATCAGCGTATTGCTGACATCCGCAGAGAGAAGCTGGGCGTGGGTGGTCGCTCCTTGCAGAATGCAGCCCAGCGCGATGATGCCGTGCGGTCGAGTCTCGGCAGGACGTTCATACAGGGCCTGCACAACGGGAGGAATCTCCCAAGTGCCCGGGACGTGAAAGACCTCGACATCGTCGGTGCCGTGTCGGCGCAATTCGTCGAGCGCGCCGTCGACAAGCTCCTTGACGATGAATTCATTCCACCGGCTGGCTACGATGGCAAAACGCTTCCCTTGGGCGTCCATCCGGACTACAACTTCCTTCACAGGGCTTGAGTATGCACAAAAAAAGTCCCGACGGGTTGAAGGAGGCAGACCGTCGGGACAATGGTTGGTGTTCTACGCTTGGCTTGCTTTTATATCGCTCGCTCAATTCGTTGCTTTATTGCAACTGTGTAATTAATATGACTCGAAACACTATGTTATGAGACGGTGGATTTTGCGCAGTTTGTGTGCATTTTCCACAACATAGGTTCAAATTGCGCTTGCAGGCGCAACTTCTATACCGCTAAAACCTCGCAAAAAAGCCCGGCGTGTCACGAAGGAGGAGACCACGCCGGGCGATTAATGGTGTTCTTTGCTTGGTTTGCTTAGCCGGCGCTCAATGGTGCCCTCAGCACCGCCTTCTTAATGACGGTTGACCATATTCTATGGTGTGGAAGGGCCATTGTCAAGGACTTTTGAACGGTTTGCCATATCGTTGTTGCAGGATTGCAACAATCGTAATCGCAATGACATCTCGCAGTACTTTTGACCTTCATTGACAGCGTACGTCCCAGAGGCCCACGAAACCTTTCTTATCATGCCGTTATGACGCTGAAATCTGTCGGTCTCATATGTTTCGGTATCGCCTTCGGAGTGGGCATTGGAGCTTCGGTGCCACAGGCTCAAGCTCAGGGTGCAGGACAAACTCCCCTGACAGTTCGCGATTTCCCCGATCTCCAATCAGGATTGAAAGGTACCCCTGGGTGCTTGGATGTCAAAGTGGCAACATTGAACGGAGGAAAGATGTTCACGATCTTTGCCTGGTTCAAGAACAAGGCCGCCGTCGACGCTTGGTACAACTCGCCGATGCATCGGGACGCCATGAAGAAGTTCTTCCCGAACATGCCTGGCAAGGCCCACGCTTTGACCAATCTGAAGGATGAAAAGACGCCACTCCTTGTTGTGGCCACCGTCACCCCCAGCGACAAGCCTATGATTGAGGGTTCGCCTCTTGCCATCTCGCAGATTGCCATCGAGATCTACGCGCCCGCTCCTGGCGGAATCGCTTTAGGCGGAAGCTTCGGACCGAAAGAGATGGATGTCCCTGGCATGGTCCGTATCAAGTAGCTATCTCCTTTCACAGAGAAATCCGATCATCTGTTTGCCTTGAGCAACGTCCTTGGCAATCGTGCGCCTGACGTTGAACCCGTGCTGAGCGAGTGCAGCAGTCAGCTTTTCGGGATCGACAGGCTTTGGCAGAGCTTCTCCGCCAAAGACCTGCATGGTCTTGGGCACGGGCATGTGTCCAGTAAGCATCGGCTGAGATGTGCTTGCATTCTTCTGGAAGACAATGAGCAGGCGGTCCTTCGCCAGCTTTGTCAGCTGAAGAAGCCCAGCCTCCCACTCCACGTGCTCCAGAACAAGCACCGCCACCACGCCATCATAAGGCCCCTCCAGCGTGGTTTTTTCAATGTTGTCCACGATCAGGCTTGCATGAAGCATTCCTGAAGCTTGCACACGCGGACGCGCATATTCGAGGAAGCTTGGGCTGATGTCGGTCAGGATCAGCCTGAGCGACATCAGCACGCTGGCAACCGGGTATTCCAGGAAATGACACGTCCCTGCACCAACGATGAGCAACTCTGAGCTTTCGGGGAGACCCCATTCTTGAAGTGTCTCCAGCAGGATCTCGGCATTCGCCGGAGTCTGACCGTTGTTGGTCATGTGCTGGTCGTAATCTTCTGGCGTAACGGTCTCTGTCCAAGCCTTGCGAAGATTGGGGTCCATGAAGGGAGATTATGCGGGAAGAAATGGCGCCCCCGGCGAGACTCGAACTCACGGCCCACTGCTTAGAAGGCAGTTGCTCTATCCACTGAGCTACAGGGGCGCGCCGCTCACTATTATGACGCCTGTCGCTGAACCGGACTCAAATCCGGTCCCGTCTTGAACCTATATGAAGCGTCTACTCTGTGCGGCCCTCCTTGCCGCAAGTCTCAGCATGTTCCTTGCTGGATGCAGCAAGTCCGGCGAGCGTGTCGATATGGGCGATGGAATGGTCGGCGTCAACGCGGCTGATTCCGAGATGAACAAAGCCATCGCCGAAGCGCAAAGCACCCTCCCCGACTTCTTCACCAAGCTCAGCGCGAAGCACGACGCGAATGATTATTTCAGCGTCAAGGTCAGGATGATTGGCAGCGAAGGACAGCCCGAGCATATCTGGGTAGAGAACGTCGAGAAGACTAGCGACACACGCGGCAAAGGGACGCTTGCGAACGACCCGGTCTACTTGCCTGGGATGAAGTTTGGGAGTCCAGTGGAGTTTGATCTGAAGGATGTTTCCGACTGGATGATTCGCCGAGTCGACGGCAAGATGGAAGGCGGATTTACGGTAAAGGTCTTGCAGGAAAACGGCGGCTAAAAGGGAAAATTTCGCTATGGGTTGGATACGCCGCACTGGAATCGCCTTAATCGGTCTGATGGCCATAGCTGTCCTTGCTGCAGGTTGCAAGTGGGAATCCAATACAGCCATCGACCCCAAAGGTGACGCTGAGCGAGCGGCCAAGAAGCAGGAAGCGCGCGAAAAGGCGCTTCAAGGCTTGCCCGACTTCTGGCAAAGGCTGGACGCTAACGCAGGCACCGATGCCACCTACAGCGTCAAAGTCAAAATGCCCGACGGTAGTGGAGGCACCGAAGAGATTTGGATCAGCGGGCTCATGCGCATCGACCAGGAGCGTTTCCGGGGGGCTTTGGCAGACACCCCAAAGAACATGCCCGGCAAGAAGATGGGAGACATCGTCGAGTTCAATGTCAACGATGTCGTGGATTGGTGGATCCTGCGCGCCGATGGTCGAACCGAAGGCCGTCACGCAGGCTACTAAGCCCGCTTAAGCCGGTTCAATCGTCAGAATGTCCACCGTCGGGGGACAGAAGAGCCGTGAAGGCGGTCCGGTTGTTCCGATGCCCCGGCTGACGTAAATCGGCGTTGATGCCTCCGGATAGAACCCATCAACGTACTTCTCGCCAAGCTTGGTATACATCGGTGCCCAGCCATTCGGGAGCCTGAACTGCCCGCCATGAGAGTGCCCGCTAATCATCAGTGCTGAGCCTTCAGGAAGCCACTCATTCAGGTCCGGCTCGTGCCAGAGGGTCACGATGGGGCCTCCCTCCTCGCTGGCGTGCTTCATGGTCGAGAACGGATCAGCTTCTCCGGCGGCGGCAGAGTCAACACCCGCCCACACAATGCCCTGATGCCTCCAAACTTCATTGCGAAGGAACTTGATATTCAGTTCGTCATAGATGGGTCGAATCCATTCCGGCGATCCGCTCCAATATTCGTGGTTTCCCGGTACCGCCACCACCGCTCCATTCATCAGCAATAGCGGCTCAAGAACCTCCGTCAGCATGTCGATGCTCTCTGGCTTCCAGTACGCCACCGTATCGCCCGGCAGCACGATCATATCGGGCTCTTCGTCCAAGGCCAGAGCTACAGCGCGGCGACCAAGGCTGCAGGTGTATTCATCGCGCAGATGCATATCGGCAAGGACGGCAATTTTGAAACCGCGCAAACGCTCGGGCCACCCTTTCAGCCGAAGCCTGGAACGCTCCAGGATCAGGCGATTGGCTTCAACCAGCGCGCCGTAAACCAGAGTTGCCGCACTTGCCGCCGCAACCCCAAAGACCAGATGCCGAAACTTCATGCTTGACCTCGCAGAGTCAGGATAGCGACTTCAGGCGGACAGAATAGCCGCACATCCGGCCCCACGGTTCCAACTCCGCGAGAGACGTAGAGCGGCACTTTGGCGTCGGGATAAAAGCCCTTCGTGTAGGTCCATGCTCCGCGCGGTGTGTGGACGACGCCGCCAAACGGAATGCATACCTGCCCGCCGTGGCTGTGGCCCGCAAGCATCAGACTGATCCGCTTGTCGATGCGTGTGACGAAGTCCGGCTCATGAAAGAGGGCGATAGTCGATTTGCCATCGTGCCGCGAGGTCAGGGTGTCGTGCCGATCATGCCCCGCTATACCGTCGTCGATGCCCAAGATCGTGACGCCATCATGCTGAACCGTCTGATTGCGCAGGAGATGAATCGGGCTGCGGTCAACCTGCTCGATGACCTTCCCCGGAGCATGGAGCCAATAGTCGTGGTTGCCCAAGACCGCATAGATCGGAATGGATTCTCCTCCAGCGGCCCTCAGAAATCGATCAAGGTTGACGTATGCGCTGTCTTCGTTTTTGTTTAAGAAATCGCCGCCAATCATGATGATATCGGGCTTTTCGATCAAGGCCAGTCGGAGGGCCTCGATGGCCCGCTCGGCCTGTTTTTGGGTGTTGGTGTGGAGGTCGCTGATGAAGCCCACTCGAAAGCCGTCGGCATCCCACTTGGGAAGTGTCAGCGTGGTGTGCTCGACTGTGATTCGGGCCGCCTGTCCCCATTCCGCCACGGCGGTTGCGCCCAAAGATCCGTAGAGCGCCGTCTTCAAAAAGCGGCGACGGCTGGTTTTCTTGGAGCTGTTGGATTCGGGCACGGCTGACCTTGTTTAACGAGCGGCTTCCATCACCTGTTCCGCCAGCCTAGGATTCCCCGCTGGAGGCATCAGATAAAGGCCCTGAGCCGATTTTCGGATCACAGCCGCAAGCTTCTGCGCTTCTTCAATTCCGACGGCTTGAGCAGCCTCATCGGACTCTGCATCCGCCATCTTTTTGCGAAGCCAGTCCGGAATCACAATTCCGGGAACCTCGTTGTGCATAAACTCTGTGTGCTTTTGGCTGCGCAAAGGCATCACACCCACAAACGCAGGAAGCCCAAGCTTGCCGCAACATTCCAGCGCGCGCTCCACCATATCGTCGCCAAACACAGGCTGGGTGTAGACCAGGTGCGCGCCCGCATCCGCCTTGCGCTTCAGGCGATCAAATTCCAGATCGAAGTCCATCGCCATCGGGTTAAAGGCCACGGCAATCGTAAATCCGCACTTGATGCCCACGCTGTATCCGGCGAGGTCATTGCCCTCGTTGAGCCGGCTTAAGATGCGGGTAAGGCCAATCGCATCGACATCAAAAACGCTGGTCGCACTGGGGTAGTCGCCGATGTTTGCCGGATCGCCCGTCACCGCAAGGATGTTCCGAACGCCCAGCGTATGACATCCCAAAAGATCGGCCTGAATAGCAAGCAGGTTCCTGTCGCGACAGGAGAAGTGCATCGTCGCTTCGATGCCCAGCTTGTTTTGAATCTCGTGGCAGACCGCCATCGGGTTCATGCGGAGACGCGCTCGCGCACCGTCAGAGATATTGATGACGTGCGCGCCTGCGGCGTGTAGGCTCTCGACCGCGCTGAACAGCTTCTCCAAGCGCAACCCTCGAGGCACATCCACTTCCACCGCAACCACAAACGACGTGCCCAGCTTCTGCTTCAAGGCCGTCGGCTCTGTGCTCGGAAGCTCCTTGACCGTCCCTTCGGTCACCTTCGCGGTCGACTTCTTGCGCACCTTCACTGGGGTCTGATCGACCGCTTTGCGAATCTCCCGAATGTGATCAGGTGTCGTGCCGCAACACCCACCAACGATTCGTGCGCCCTCTTCGATCAGTCGCAGAGTAGCCTTGGCAAAATACTCCGGAGAAGTGTCGTATGCGATCTGTCCCTTCACAAGCTGGGGCAGTCCCGGTGTCGGGAAGGCCACAACTGGCGTCTCGCTGGCCTCGCTGATCATGCGCACCAGATCGGTCATACGCTGAGGGCCAACCACGCAGTTCGCGCCAATCGCCGCAACCCCCCATTCCGCCATCCGCGCCGCGCTGCGAATCGGATAGCCTTCGGCAAGAGTTTCGCCATCTTCGATGTACGCCTTGCTGACGAGTATGGGGAGCTTAGTGAGGGTCTGGATCGTTTTGACAGCAACTTCCAGCTCGTCCACATCGACAAACGATTCCAGGAAGAAGCCGTCCACGCCGCCTTCAATCAGCGCTTCCGCTTGTTCACGAACCGATTCGGCGATCTCTTCGCGGGTGAGGTGCCCAATGGGCTCCATGGGTTTGCCCGCCGGGCCAATCGCGCCAACAACGAGCCCTTCGGTGCCTGCGGCTTCACGGGCTAATCGCGCACCCGCCAGATTGAGCTCGCGAACGTCCACCTTATGCCCCGCCATCTTAAAGCGATTGGAAGCAAAGGTATTGGTCTCTACAAAGTCAGAGCCAGCGTCAAAGTACTGCTTGTGAACTTGCACCACAAGATCTGGCGAAAGGAGATTCGCCAGATCGGTGGGTTGGAGTTTGAAGCCCATTGCGGCCAAGACGGTGCCGTTGGCCCCGTCGCCGATCAGCAGGGGCTTGCTAAGCGCCTCGGTCAGTCGCACGGAGGCGTTATACCTCTACAGGCCACTCAGCCATCCGACAACGGACTGTCTGCGAATCTCTATCGCGGCACTTCGTAACTTTCGAAGGCTATCCAGCTCCTTGTCGCTAACGGTCGTAACCGGGCGGCTCAGATCAAGCGGGCCCATCACATCGCCAATGCGCTCGCTGTCAGCCAAGCCAAGGACGTGACCGATTTCATGGGCGCAGGCGTGTCGCATTTGCGTGTAAGACATGGCTTGACCGTTGGGCGCAACGGTGCGAATCGCAATGTTGGCTTTTACGCTGACATCGTAATTCTCATCATTCAGACGTCGTACAGAGCGTCGCCACGTGGCATGGCCGCCCACCTGAGGCGCATAGCCACGGACCTCTTCGCGGAAAGTCACCACAACGTTGGCATCGGACCGGCGTGCGGTTTCTACAAAGCGAACATCGCTTCCCACCGCAGGCTGCCACATGCCAGCAGCGTCGTAAAACAGCCTGCGCAGGCCGTCTTGCTTATCCGACGGGACGCCGTAAAGGTCAAAGAAAACCTTCAGGTCTTGGGGAAGCAGAATCGCTTCAGACTGGGCTTGCGCGCCGCGATAGTCGCCGACTCTCAGACTCTCGGCAGCACGATCAAGGTGAACCTGCAGGTCAGGCAAAAACTTAAGGTTGGGAATAGCGTCGCCATCCCGTGACGCGCCGAAAGCGGCCGCGCCCAAGGAGGCGAGACAGAGAACTGTCCGTATAGATGCTCCAGACACAAAAAAACGCAAGGCCTTCCTCCCGAACACACCGCCCTTCGAGTTGCCTTGCCGCCCTCAAAACCGTTGCCCTCGACGTGTTCTATTCCGAATGGTCGGTAAGAGTCGCCGAGAGCTTTAGACAATACATAAGAAGCCCGCAATTTTCGTGTGAAATCGTCAAATTTGAACTTATTGAGCAGACAACCGCAAGAAAGATTCATGTAGCGACCACTCTATAAACCGCCACTTCTGCAACGCGCTGCAAGGAGAAAGCGTAAACTCAGCAGGTTGCAGATCAAAGACTTTGTTGAGGCTTGCCTCAAGGACCTTCCCGAACCCAAACCCCGCTTCCTGACGGGAGAATCCATGCTGATTCAGGTCCAGCAGGCAGAGGCGCATCTCGTTCGTGCCTTGCGCGAAATCTACGGTCGTGCCGAGAAATTCGTAAGTGTCCTTCGCAATAGTGGCATCCAGCTGGCTGACCTTGATTTGCCAAAGCTGTTCGTGCCCCCAAGCCCCGACCAGTCCAAGGAGCTGAATCAGTGGCTGAGCAGCCGCGCCTGCGTCGCTTCAGGATTGGTGCAAGGCTTGCCGACGTTGCTGGGCTCGGGGTTTAGCGGTCGCATCGCCACTTCACTCTCCCATGCGGAAACCATGGCTGCCGCCGCTGTCGCTGCCATTGATGAGAAGGACGGCGCGATTCTCGGCATCGGCATCGACGTCGAGAGTGAAACTCGCCCCGTCGATGACCGAATCATTGTCCGCATCTCTCCCAACGACACACCGGGGCTGGAGATCGATCCCATCGTCCGGTGGACTATCAAGGAAGCCGCATTCAAAGCCTGCGGCAAGGAAGAGGCAGTCATGAAGGACTTCTCTTTGAAGAGCGTCCGCAGCCTGCCGGATATCCTGGTGGTGGAGGGGCGTTGCGACGACGCGATCTTCCGGTCCTACACAACCACGCTTACAGGGCACAAGATCACGCTGGCGTTCGCATGGTTCAGTCCAGCGCCGGAACCGGTCATTCCCGAAACCCCTGCTCCTGAGGAGCAGCCAGCGTTGCCGATAGAGGATTCGCCTGCGCCGGTCACGACCGATTCAGAGCCATCCGCGACGAGTTCCTAGCTCTTTCCTCCGGTTGTCGCAATGCCCTGAATAAACGTCTTCTGAGCGAAGAAGAACAGCAGGATGATCGGAAGCGTGAAGATCGTCGCCGCTGCCATGAGCTGGGCATAGAACCCGCCGTAGTGGTTGACGAACTGCTGCAATCCATAAGCAAGCGTGTACTTTGCTGGATCGTTTACATAGAGCAACGGCCCAAGGAAGTCGTTCCATGTACCAATGAACTGGAAGAGCGCACACGTCGCCAAGGCAGGCTTGGAAAGGGGGATCACCAGTCGTGTGAAGATCGTCCATTCATTTGCGCCATCCACGCGAGCCGCCTCAGACATCTCATTCGGAAGCGTCTTGAAGAACTGCGTCAGAAGGAAGACATAGTAGGCCGATGCAGTAAACGCAGGCACGATCAGCGGCAGATAGCTTCCGTACCATCCCAAAGATCGGAACAGACTGAAGACCGGAATCATCGTGACTTGTCCAGGCAAAGCCATCGTGGCGATCATCAGTCCAAAGAGGAGATTGCGGCCCGCAAACTGTATCTTCGCAAACCCATAAGCCACAACCGCGCTGCTGCCCACCGCCCCAATAACCGTGCAGATACAGAGCACAAGCGTGTTGCGAAGGTAGAGCAGAAACGGCATATTCTGCATCGCTTCGGGATAGTTGCTGGTCACCACGGGCGACGGGATAAGCGACGTCGCGCTCAGGTCGCCGCCGGCAAAGATTTGTTCGCTGCCCTTGAAAGATGTCGAAACCATCCACAAGAGCGGCAGCAAGGCTGGGATTGACAGCAGGATCAGCGCGATATAGACGCCGACCTTTCCTTGCAAAGAGATGCGCTGGGTGGGCTCACTCTTCATAGCCGAGCGACCTCCTTTTCTTTCTCTCCTCAAGGAATTTTGCTTCAAGCTCGATCAATGCCTGCTTCGGTGTAACCGCCCCCAAGACGGCCTGGTTTTCGGCTCGCCCAATCAAGTCGTTCAGAAATGAAAGATTCGGGATGGGGGGTGGAGCTTTGCAATTCGGGCTGGCAAGGATGTCCAAGAAGGCTTGAAACTGATGATTCTCCTTGAGCCACTTTTGATAGGTTGGTGAATTCGCCACGGCGGGTGAATAGGGAAGCCAGCCGCCCATGTTGTAGAACTTGGCGGCACGGTCAGGGTTGTTCAACCCTGTCCAAAATTTCAAGAACTCCCATGCTCCTTCCTTTTGCTTCGCCGAGGTGGGGATGATCATGTAGTTTCCACCTACCTGCCCCGCAAGCGGCTTTCCGTCTTTGGGAGGGGGAATGGGATAAACGCGGTACTCAAGGTCAGGCTTGAACTTGCGCAGCTCCTCGACCCGCCATTGACCGTTGTAGGTGATCGTCAGATCCCCATGCATAAACGCCCACGATGCCGCGCCCTCGATATCGTTCAGGCTTGATTGGAACCGCACGACGTTGTCAAAGCCGATCTTCTTGCGGTAGTCCACGATGTCCTGCAAGGCGCGCAGGTTCTGGGGAGTATTGAGCTGAAGCTCCCCGCGTTCGTCCACATTAAAGCCGCCTCCGAAGGCGTTGGAGACGTAGCCCAGATCGCTGATCAAGAATCCCAAACGGGTGAGGTTCCCCTTAGCATCGTACTTGTTGAGCTTCAGCCCCATCTCTTCAAGCTCTTCGAGCGTTTTAGGAAAGTTGTCTGGATCGAATCCTGCTTCGCGAAGTTGCTTGACGTTGACGTAGAGTGCCATCAGGTCTGCGCCGATGGTGATCCCGTAGCAGCTCCCTTTATACATCCCCGTATCGCGAATGGCGGGGTAGCTCTCTTCGAAGAAGCTCTTCTTCTCCTCAGGAGTCATCATCGTCTCAAGCTTGGTGAGGAAGCCATTGGAGGCAAGGTTGGGCAGGGAGCCGCTTCCCATCGACATCAGATCGGGCGGATCGCCACCAATCACGCCAAGAATAAATTTCGCTTCCGAACCGCCTCCAGGAATACTGATCGGAACGACTTCGTATTCGGTTTGGCTCTCGTTGAAGGCAGCAACGATCTTGTTGACCTGCTTCTCCCAGTCCCCCTGCCACCGGTGCCAAAAGCGCACCATCTTTCGCTGAGGAAACTCGCGCGGAGTCTGGTAGCCAGAGGCAAAGACGACGATGGAGATGGCGACGCAGAGTCCCCACACCAGCCAAGCTTTCAGTCGCTTAGCCTCCATAGTGCACCCACCTCTTCTGCGTTCGGAAGACGATCGCCGTCAGGACGATAATAACCAGGAAGAGCATCCAGGCCATCGCACTGGCATAGCCCATATCCAGATATTTCCAAGCGCGGTTGTAAAGGTACAGGCTGTAGAAATAGGTGCTGTCCTGCGGACCACCGCCGGGAGTGATGACATAGGCTTGGGTAAAGGTTTGGAACGCCCCGATGATACCCATGACCAGGTTGAAGAAGATCACAGGCGTCATCAGCGGAAGCGTAATGTGCCGCAGCTTCTGAAGGCCGTTTGCGCCGTCGATCGTCGCCGCTTCATAAAGGTGGACCGGAATATCTTTGAGACCGGCAAGGTAGATCACCATGCTTCCGCCAACTCCCCACAGCGCCATGAATACCAGGCTGTAAAAAGCCCAGGGAGCCGTGCTCAGCCATGCCGGACCTTGGATGCCGACCAGACCAAGAAGCTTGTTGATGAGCCCGATGCTGGGGTTCAGAATCCAGATAAACAGAACGGAAGTCGCCACCGTCGGGACGATGCTGGGAAGATAGAAGATAGTGCGAAAAAGGGTGATGCCTCGCACATTCACGTTCAGCAGCAGCGCCAGCCCCACACCCGCAACAATGCCCAATGGTACGGCGATCATGGCGTACTTCACGGTCACCCACGCCGACTTCCAGAACAGTTCGTCCTCCGTCAGGAGCATTCGGTAGTTGGCAGTGCCAACCCACTTCGAGGGTGAAACGATGTTGTAGCGTGTGAAAGAAAGGTAGATGCTTTGCAGGAATGGCCAAAGGGTAAAAGCCAGAAATCCGATCACCCACGGACTGACAAAGAGCCATCCCGCAAGGTTTTGCTTCCATTTCCGACTCATAGGTTACATATACTAATCCCTGATGTCTAAATCGCGTCGGAAATTATTCATCCGAGGCAACATCAACTTCAGGCTGAGCCTGCTCACAAGGAAAGATCGATGAGTTTTTATAAGAGGGGAGCTGCAAAGTCTCCAGCTGTTTTTCTTCTGGTTGGTGCCGTCGCATTCATCGTGTTAGGTGTCATCGCCATCGTCGGGGTGAAAACCCTGCTGATGGACCGCGTGGAGAACAAGCGCAAGGAAGAAGCTTCGTTGAACCAAATGAAGGACAATGTCCTCCGCGCTTCCGAAGGAGGCCAGCTGGGTCAGCGGCCTGACTTCCCGGACACCACAGTCGGACGCCTTAGCGCGATTGCTTACGACTATCTCGACGAGGTGATGAAGAACGAGACGTGGTTTGCCGCCGAGATCGAGAAGATCGACTGGGAGTGGGTCATGACCGCCGACTCCCTCAAGAACGGGACGACGGTGCAGAAGTCTCTGGAGATCACGGCAAAGGCTAAAGAGCTCGCTAAGAAGTACGGGCAGAACATGGACGACGCAAGCGGCGCCGTCCTTGCAAAGATGAAGGCAGAAGCCGGTACAGATTCTAAAGGCCAAGGCTTTGTCCGCGGATTCGAATCCAGCTTGACCGACCCGAACAAAGGCTTAAGCATCGCCAAGCAGATCGTGGCGACCCTGCTGGAAAATATGGAAGCCATCGAGCAGGCTCTGACTGTCCTAAAGCCGCACAGCGGCAAATACACGGTGGCCCCCGATGGAGGCATCACTTTCACAGGGAATATTTCTCAAAAGGAGATTGACCGCTATAACGATGCCATCGGAAAGATTCAGACAACCTACGAGGAACTTTCGAGCTTGGAGACAAAGCGTCAGCTCGCCGTGAAGCAAGGCCAGATGATGCTGAAAAGCCCGTAGACGACGATGTCTGATCCGACGCATATCCCCAGCGACGTTCACGCCCAGCCTGCTCGGCATCTGACAAGGTTTCAGAGGCGAGGAGGCTGGGCAGGCGTTTTTCGACGCTTGCTGATTACGCTGGCCGCTATGGCGGGGCTGTTGCTGGTGTTCTATTGGTATCAGCCCTTACGCATCGACTTTGCCCAGAAGAGGCCCGATAAGCCCCTGCCTCGAATGCCCATCCAGGACACAGGTCTGCTTTCGGGCGACGCTAAGGTTCTGGTGATTACCGCCCACCCTGACGACGAGGCGTACTACATCGGCGGGACGCTCTATGCGCTCAAGAAAGCCAAAGCAAGGATGAAGCTTGTGACCCTGACGAACGGAGACAAAGGCTACTATCTCTTCAGCGATACATCGGGAACAGCCAAGATACGGCAGCAAGAGCTGGAAGAATCCGTCAAGCAGGTCGGCGCACAGGTCGAGTTCTTCAACTTCAAGGACGGCAGGCTGCCGGTGAACGACAAAACCATCGACCGCGTTTCGACGGAGATCGAAGCGTACAGACCGACACACATCCTTTGCTTCGATGCGGATTATCCCCCACGCATCAGCCACGGCGATCATCGTGCCGCCGGGGAGATTGCAGAGGAAGCCGCAAAGAGGGCGAACTACAAAGGCTGGATGTTGCATTTTGCAACGTTCGGGCCGAATACAGCCGTCGATGTGTCAGAGTTTTGGCCTCAGGCGGAAGAGCTGCTCGGGATCCACAAGAGCCAGTTTTTCGGAGAAAAGCTGGAGCGCATCCGTGCCACCGTCAGCGATAAGGCCATGACTTCAGGAGCTGAGTTTGGCGTGACTTACGCAGAACCTTTTCGGGCTGTCAAAAGGACTTAGGCGCAACCTGCCAGGTGTCCGAGCGTATGTGTAGGGGGTAGCAGAAAGATGGGTGAGACTGGACGCAACAACACCATGCCGATCGTGGTGCTCGTGCTTGGCATCTTCGGCATTCTGGGCGGCGGGTTTGTGACGGGATTGCCAGCGTGGCTGTTAGGCAATGCCGAGATGAAGAACTGGGCAAACGGCTCCAGCGAATACACCATGGTCCAGATCGGACGCATCATGGGAATGGTCGTCACCATCCTGTCCGTTATCGCCCTTTGCATCGGCTTGCTCTTCTTCCTGGGCATCGGCGGTTTGATTTTTTATAGCGCCCCCCGATAGGGATACACTCTAAACATGCGACGGTGTGCGTGTTTGCTGCTTGGCCTGTTGCTCATCCTTGGGTGCGGGAAAAGCAGCCAGAGTGTTGTGGGCAACTGGGTGATGACAGCACCCTTCGGCGTGCTGGATGTGAACTTCCAGCAAGACGGAAACTACGCTGGCACTCTCACCGCTCCAGGTGGCGTCTTTCAGGCAAAGGGCACCTATCGCCTTGTCAAGGAGGGATTAGAGCTGGACCCTCCAACGCTGACGGATGCATCCGGACAGACCAGCGTTCCTCCCGGCGGCCTCATGCGGCTCAAGATGACCTGGAAATCTCAGGACACCGTCGAGCTCTTCAATGGAGAAGACACGTTCTCAATGGTTCGCAAGCCTGCGAAGTAAGGTTTGAAGTTTGCGTAGAATGAAGCTGTGAAGCTGAAGCGAGACAAGCCTGCGCTTACGCGAACCGACTACCTATTCCTGGTTGGCGGGCCGCTGGCTTTTCTGGCCTTTGCCATCTTCTCCATCATGTGGCTCCTCGGACCGCCTGCGCCCAAGAACCCAATCAAGCTCATCAAGGATGGCGATGTGAAGGTGGGGATGTCGATCAAAGAGGTGGAGGCAATTTTGGGCCAGCCCAAGGAGATGACCGTGACGCCCGACGGCGGATTGAAATACCTCTACATCAAGAGTGCGGACACGCCATTTGTCGCCGATGAAGGCACGGTCGAGTTCAGCCCTTATGGGCAGGTCACCCGGGTTGCTACGGATCAGTTCAACGGCGTTCCTCCCGAGCAGAGGTAGCTCGTATCAATCCTATATAGGACTTCTTGATCGTATTAGACCTATAGCAGGGCTGCCCTGCGGCGCAGTATCCTTCCCCCAAATCCCAGACTTTGCTATAATAACCGGGTCGAGATAAGGCTCAACGGTTTAAAGTGCCGGCGGATCCTCGAGAACATCGCGGAACCGTCGGCTCTTTTGTTTGTGCGGTGCCGCATTTTGGAGGAAGCATAGACATGTCCACTCTCGTGATCATTGGCGCTCAGTGGGGCGATGAAGCCAAAGGCAAGCTGGTTGACGTTTTGGGCAGCCAGGCAAATATGGTCGTGCGCTACAGCGGAGGCAACAATGCTGGACACACGGTTATCGTCTCTGGCGAAGAGTTCAAATTCCACCTGATCCCCGCAGGCATTCTGCACACCAACGTCACCTGCATTCTTGGCGGTGGCATGGTGATTTGTCCAAAGGCGCTGCTTGAAGAGTTAGACCGAACCCGCGCAAAACGCGCCGAACTCGGGACACTCTGGATCAGCCCAGGCGCACACATTGTGTTCCCCTACCACCGACTGCTTGACCAGTTGGAGGAAGAGGCTCGTGGGGCAAACAAGATTGGCACAACCTCACGCGGCATAGGTCCATGCTATCAGGATAAAGTTGCACGATTCGGTATCCGAATGGACGAGCTCGTCGATCCTGCCGTCTTCCCGACCCGCCTCAAAGAAGTGCTCAAAGTCAAGAACCGCATGATCGAGCTGTTCGGCGGCACGGCGCTTTCCTACGACGATCTCCTCAAGGAGTACACGACTTACGGCGAGCAGCTCCGACCGTTTGTGAAGGACACCGATGTGATGGTCCAGGATGCGGTCTACGCGGGCGAGAAGGTGATGTTCGAGGGCGCGCAGGGCACGTTCCTTGACCTCGATTGCGGCACCTACCCATTCGTCACATCGAGCCACCCGACCGCTGGAGGCGCGTGTTTCGGCACGGGCGTTGGCCCGCGATCCATCAATTCCGTCCTCGGCGTGTGCAAGGCATACACCACCCGCGTTGGCTCGGGCCCATTCCCGACCGAACTCCTCGACGACGTGGGCGAATGGATTCGTCAGCACGGAAAGGAGTACGGCACCACCACTGGTCGAGGCCGACGCTGCGGCTGGCTGGACATGGTTCTGCTCAAGCAGAGCGCACGGCTGAACTCATTGAGCGGCTGGGTGGTCACCCGCATGGACATCCTATCCGGCTTCGAGAAGGTGAAGGTCGCCACGGCGTACACGGTAGATGGCGAAGAGATCTCCCATATCCCGCAGAGCGCAGCCAAATTCGCCAAGTGCGAGCCGGTGTATCAGGAAGTGGACGGCTGGTCCGACAACCTTAGGGCATGCCGAAAGCTCAGCGATCTGCCCGCCACGGCGCAAGCCTATCTGAAGATGATCGAGGACTACACCAGCGTTCCGGTTGCCATCGTCAGCGTCGGCCCGGACCGCGACGAAACAATCATGGTCCGCCCAGAATTGATCTGGGGCAACTGACTAGAGATTGCTGATTGAGGATTGTAGATTGAGGATTGGGGATTGGGGATTGTAGATTCAACGATCCCCCAATCGCTCCGACGATCCCTCCACAACTGCCGTTGTGGAGGCTTCCATTTCCCCTCCCTCATCATCGCCGCAGGCATGATGAGGGAGGGGACTAAGGGGTGGGAGACAATTCCCCTTTCCATGTCGGAAGATAGGTATGAGGGCGAAGGAAGCGAGGTCAGATGATGATCCTAAGGCTTCATCCCGAGCCCTTGTTTCGCCACCGCCACAATATCCTTCCACGGATCTTTTAAGCCTTTCTTCAGTGCCTGAGTTCGCCGTACCGACTCTGGATACTTGCTAATCGCCATCAAAGCCCACTTGCGTGCATAGCTATCTTTCGAACTCGCGTAGCCATAAATCACATCCTCTACGGGTTTGCGAGAGATAGTCGCAACCTTCGGGAGAATGTATCGCGGTCCTACTGCCGAGATCGCCGACTTGATTTCGACAGCTGTCAGTCTTGGTGAGAGACGAATGTACTGATAAACGGCTTCTTGTCGGAAATCTCGCCGCCAGGCTTTCCGCTCAGCTTCAAGAAAGTAGGGGGTGGTCCTGCTCAGCTTGCCAGATCGCTGCCGTGCATCTGCTAAGTACTTCTTTATGGTCGATAACTCCGAGTTATCACCCAGACTCGCCAACGACACGGCCCGCACAAGCTTGAGCTCGGGATTGCTTGATGTCGCAAGCTCTCGCCAAGCTTCTTCGTCCTTGAACATCACGAGCCCGTGCCCTGCCGTCAGATCCCCGGCTTGGGCCATTTTTTGCAAAATTGGGAGCGCGTTGCGATCCGCTCGATAGCAGGCCTCGATGGTTGCCCACGCCCTAAGCTCTCCCTGCGAACTCTTCAGAATTCCCAGAAGCTCAGAGGAACCTGATGTAGAAACACGTTTGGCGATCTCAACGGGCGTGGCTTTGGTCAGTCTTGCTGATAGGCGAGGGTCAGGAAGACGCTTTAGCCAACCTTGAAACCCTGCTTCATCAAGCTGGCGATGATTCATTCGGAAGTCGTACTGCCAAATGGGATAGCGTTCGGGGAAAGGCGCTTTCACGGCGGAAGCTGAAGCCGCTGTTGCAAGCACAGTTGCCAATATCCATGACAATCCCTTGATCAACTTGGTCCTCTTCATGCCCGCTTAAGCCTCAATATCTACACATCATCAACGCACAAAGGCGCTGGAGGTTCCCGAACGCATTCGGAAACATTCCCGTCTCCCAATTAGCGATGACGGCGGAATTCTGCTGAAGGGATTCGAACGAAGCAGAGCTTGGCAACCCCTCGTCTTAGAACTCACCCCAAAGTTCCAAGCCAACAAACCCTCCTCACTCCCGCGCAAGGCTTAAGAACGACCCTTTGAACCCGGTATCATAGAGCCGTAGGTTCGAATTCTTATGGCAGCGCAACGTCGTGTCGTCGTCGTCGGTGGAGGCCTTGCTGGCCTTATGACCGCAATGAAGCTGGCTGAGGCCGGCGTCAAAGTTCAGCTTTTCAGCATCGTCCCCGTCAAGCGCAGCCACAGCGTCTGCGCCCAGGGCGGCATCAACGGAGCCGTCAACCTCCGCGGCGAAGGCGACTCGCCTTATCTGCACTTTGAAGACACGATCACCGGCGGCGACTTTTTGAACCACCAGCCCCCGGTCATGCGTATGACCGAGCGCGCCCCCGCGATCATCTATCTTCTTGACCGCATGGGCGTCCCCTTCAACCGAACCAACGAAGGCATGCTCAGCTTCCGGCGCTTTGGCGGAACGCTCAAGCACCGCACCGCCTATGCCGGAGCCACTACCGGACAGCAGCTTCTTTACGCGCTTGACGAGCAGGTGCGCCGATGGGAAGTGAGCAACCTGGTTGAAAAGTACGAAGGCTGGGAGTTTTTGAACCTCATCAAGGACGGCGAAGGCCGATGTCGCGGCATCGTCGCCCAAGACCTGCGCACGATGGAGATTCAGTCGTTCCCGGCGGATGCCGTCGTCGTCTGCACGGGCGGAAACGGACTCATCTTTGGACGCAGCACGAACTCGATCATCAACACCGGCTCACCGGTCAGCATCTGCTATCAGCAAGGGGCCATCTACGGCAACCCGGAAATGGTGCAGATCCACCCCACCGCCATTCCCGGCGAAGACAAGTGCCGTCTCATGTCGGAATCGGTCCGCGGTGAAGGCGGACGGCTCTGGACACCCCGCGACCCGCACGACTCCCGCAAGCCCGCCGACATTCCTGACGCCGACCGATGGTACTTCTGCGAAGAGCTGGATCCTGTTTACGGAAACCTGCTCAGCCGCGACCTTGTCAGCTTTATCATCTACTGCGTCTGCCGCATGAACAAGGGCATCGGAGGACGTCAGCAGGTTTATCTGGACATCACGCACCTGCACCACAGCAAGGGCGGACCCTACTCCCGCGAAGTCATCAACGACAAGCTGGAAGGCGTTCTCGAAATCTATGAGAAGTTCATGCGCGAGGACCCGATCGAGACCCCCATGCGCATCTATCCGGCGGTCCACTACACGATGGGCGGCCTTTGGGTGGACTTCGAAAAGGGCCACGACACCGCCATCGACGTCGACAGCCACCGCAACCAGATGACCAATATCCCTGGCCTCTACGCGGCTGGCGAATGCGACTACCAATACCACGGCGCAAACCGCCTCGGCGCGAACGCGCTGCTCAGCTGTCTGTACGGCGGAGAGATCGCCGCGCAGGGTGTGCAGTCTTACTTCAAGTCGATGGACAAGGGTTATGAAGACCTGGATGCCTCGGTCGCAGGCGACGCTCAGAAGTTCGAGCAAGACCGCTACGAAACGCTCAAGCGCGGCAACGGCGATGAGAACCCGTATCGCCTCCACGCCGATCTCAGTGAGATCATGTGGAACAACTGCGGCATCTGGCGAACTCAGCGCGACCTTCTGTCCGCGAAGGATCAGCTGGTCGAGCTCGGCGAGCGCGCCAAGAAATGCCGTGTCCTCGACGATTCCGCATGGTCGAACCAGGCGGTTCCGTTCACCCGCGCCATCCAGAACATGATCGAAATGTCGAAGGCCATCGTGGGCGGAGCCATCGTTCGCGACGAATCGCGCGGAGCCCACTTCAAGATGGACACGCCCGACCGCGACGACGAGAAATGGCTCTCCACCACCAAGGCGACCTGGACCGCAAACGGCCCTGAGTTCGACCTGAGTGAGAAGGTGGACGTCAGCTACATCGCCCCCCGACCGCGCAAGTACCGCATCAATCAGAACGCGGTTGTAAAAATGGTCATGGGCGAAGACGCCCTGGCTGGCGTCGGAAAGTGATTCTTCAAGCCCTCCCTCGTGACGACGAAGTCGCCGTGGGGGAGGCGGAAGGCATGCAATTGCGATCACATGCTTCTCCCAAAGACTCACAGTGAACCTTTGCAAGTGTTATCGACACAAAGAAGCATGGCCTGTAAGTCGCTTCTCGTCGGATTCTTCCTATTCTGTGCCTTGGTCGGTGGAGCCGGATGTCAAAAGCAAACGGCTTCCAGTAACTCACGGGCTATCGATGGCCTGGAATTTACTTTCGAAAAGTCCACAAATAGGCTCATTATTCGGCCCTCTGCAGATCAGCCAGTTGCCGTAACGATTAATGGTTCGATCACTCTTGTATCTGGATCAGACACCTACCGACCCGATGGGTCGAAGATGAATCCGGATATTCAGCTTAAGAGAGCTCTGTGGGACTTTGATTCCATTGCCTTCATCCGGCCCGGACAGGCCGTAGCCATAGATATCCCATCACAAACCCCAGGCGACATTCGCATCAATGTGGATGACAACCACCTGGACGGAGTCAAACGGCTCTGCAAGAACTCAAATATCGTGCTATGGAAAGGTGACGTGACAGTTGCTCGTTAGACCTCTCGTCCACCACCCGGCTTGTCGAAATCGAGGAAAGGGTAAGGAGTGAGAAACCGCAGATTGCCGGTCTACTTGGGCATCGGCGTTATGTCCGGATTCACCCGCAGCACCTGATACTCCACAATGCGTACCGGCTTGCCGCTCTTGTAGATGGCAAAGCCCGCAGGGAGCTGCCCGTATTCTTCATAAATCACGCGACGGGTTTCACCGCCTACGGTCGACTCCGTCAGCCATCCTTGCAGGGGGTAGGGCGCACCTACAATCCTGGACTCGCCCTTCAGCTTCGGCGCTGGCTGCCCCGTGAATGCTTCAAATCCGCAAAGCCCCAGAGTTTTGACGGGGACAGTTTTGGTGCTCGCAACCCACTTAAGCTTTTTGGAGCTCCCGTCAACAGCCACCACCGCTGTGCCGCGCTCTTTGTAAGAGAATGCCTTGCCGTTGCGGGCCAGCAAGACCATCTCATAAATGTTCTTGTCGTTTTCGCGGTACCTCAGCGTCATCAGAACCGACTTCCAGGCTTTGATAGACTTCGATGCCGTCTTCGCGACTTCGCTCTGCTTGCGATATCCTGGCACCGTAAACGGGACAAGGTTGCTGCCTTTGCGGACCAGCGTCACGCCTAAGGGCAACTGAGTCTTGGGATCGATCAGCAGTTCTTGCGGCTTGCCTTGACGGATGTATTTCAAGCTCCAAAGCCGAACGCTTCCATACATCCCCTTTTCTTGGATCGTGCCATACGGCTGTAAAGGCTGACCACCCCAGAACGTCTCGCAGCCGATAACCGGAAAGCGGTCCGATGGGCGGGCGCGCCGGTGCGTAATCACCCCAAAGTCATGCTCCAAGTACCACTTGCCGTCGCACATCACGGAGTGGTTCTTCATCCCCATGTAAAACCGATTCGTTCTCTCGATGGTGATATCCACGTCCGTATCCCACGAATCTGGGCCAGTCGTATAATGGTGGCGAATCGCTGCCGGATCGGCAGCAAGAATTCGCTTCTGCATGTCGTCGTAGAACTCTCTCGCGTCCATCCCCAGCTGAGGCGTGGTCAATGCGATCAAAGCAGCGAGCATAGAATGACTTTACACAAAGTCTGGGCTCCACGGCATTCGTAAGAACGTTCGATGGTTTGAGAGTATCGATATTGCCAGCGGTCGAAAGAAATGCCGGAGAATCGCGACAATGCACTCAACCATTCCGCGCCGTCATGGCTCTATGCCTCTGAGAAGCGTCGAAGCATGAACACAGCAGACACCGACCTGGCAAAGAGGATTGAAACGGGAGACACGGAAGCTCTGAGAGAGCTGGTGGACCTCTATTTCGATGGAATCTATCGGTTCTTGCGGCACCTGACAGGTCACCGCGAAGAAGCCGAAGACCTCAGCCAGCAAACCCTTCTTCGGGCAAGGTCGGCCATGCGGTCGTTCAAAGGCAGATCGTCGCTCAAGACCTGGCTGCACAGAATCGCCTTTCATGAATACACGCACTGGAAGCGCAGGCGTCGTCGCCAAGCGCCATTCCCCAGCGAAATTACACATCTTGAAAGCGGGTTCCGAGAGATCGATCATGGCGAAGCTTTGCTCGCCGCCCTCCATCGACTCTCCGATCCCATCAGAGAGGCCTTTCTGCTTCACGAGATTCAAGAGCTCTCGGTTGAAGAAGTCGCCAAAGTCGTCGGCTCACCGGTTGGCACCGTAAAGTCGCGGCTGTCCATCGCACGAACGCAGCTCCGTCAGCTTCTCGAAGAAACCTATCCGGAGGTTCGACATGAACCAAGAATCATCGTCCATGAATCCTAAGATCGAACAGGGAGCAGAATTGCTCAAGGCCGAACGGGCATCGCACGAAGCGCGGGGTCGCACGCTCAGCGCACTGCTGGCGTCGCGTCCTCAGCCACGCCGAAGCTGGCTGCTTCCTGTTGCCGCAACTGCCTTGACAGGCGTAATCGGCGTATCGCTGATCGCTCTGCCCAAGCCGTCGATAGCGGCAGAATTGCAAAGCGCCATCCAGAAGAGCAAGCGCATTCAGACCTATCGCGCACTCAGCTACGTTGGCAACAAGGAGGGCAAAGAGATGCTCCTCTTCAGCTATACCCATTCGGGCAAAGGCTGGAAAGTAATCCCCGCTCCAGAGGCTAAGTTCTCGATGGACTACGATCCGCTTGAGGCGGTCGGGTTTGACGGCAGCCGCATGACCGTACACCGCAAGAAAGGCTACGCTTCCGTGCAGACGGTCAAATCTGAAACGGAGAACGATTGGACGCCGCAGATCGATCACTGGCTTAGGTCGGTTAATGCAAGCGATCTCAAGGTCGAGCGCGGTGTTCGCGTGAACGGGCGCCGCTATGACCTCTATACATACACCGAGACAGGCCCGGCTTCTTCCAGCAAAGAATCTATCTATGTCGATCCTGCTTCGGGATGTGTGGAGGAAGCCATTTCCGTCGATTCGTCGGACGGAACGCGTAGCCGCGTTGACTTCGTCTATGACGGCGTTAGCGCGCAGGATGCGCAGCTGACTCTTCCCTCCGGCACCCGAATCTACGATCTGGACGAACAGAAGGAGAAGATGGACGAATGGATGCAGGGAGACCTTGGAACGGCTCACGCAGGTGAAGCAAAGGTTCGCCTGAATGCGGTGTTCGTCGATGAGAGCGGCACTGCCATTGCCGTCACCTCGAGCGCTGGAGGCGCGGGGCTCTATATGCCGCCGAAGCCAAATAGGAGTGGGCAGAAACCCACACAGACGCCTGCCGGCAAGCCACTCTTTAACTCTCTCGAAATCGCTTCAGAAAAATATCGCGATTGGGGTCTGCACTTCATGATGTGCTACATCGGAGACTACGTGAAGGACCCAAGCGCGTTCACGCTCTATGTGCCCGAAAATGTCGTGTCCGGCGATGGATTCACGCGCCACGTGGCAACATTTGAGGTCAATGACCCGATCCGCATCTCGAACTATCGCGAGTTCTTCCGAATCGCGGGAGATCAGTTCTACATCGATCCAGCCTACAAGCTGGCAACGCCGAAGTACCCCTAAAGAAGGACCATGCTGGAGCAAAGAGGCTTTGCTCCAGCATGACGCGACCACAGCGTTATGAGTCAGGCTGCGATCAAACGCCTAAGTCAAGACTTGACCGCTTGCTTATCTTCTGTACAGACGAAAGCAAGGAACCGACATTCCGAGGCCAGAGACTCCAGATAGCTGATGGCTCGCTCACGTGCCCTCGCCTTAAACAGGTCTTCGCTCTTCATCTCATTCTCTTTCACACGACCGATGTAATTCTGTATGGCGGTTCCGACTCCTTGAAACTTCTTGGCCTTCTCGGCAGGAGCTTCGGGTGAGGTCCAGATTTTGACGAGTGCGCTTTCAAAGGATTGGATAGGATTCAAAGTCATAGTCTCCTGTGAGGGTCAGGGGCCCGCGACAACTCTGGCACGGGCCATCTGGGAGGGTTACGGCCTTTCAGGGGCCTTAGAGGGTTTTTCCCACCCCGGATAGGCGAAATGGGCAGGCTCATAACCAAAGCCCACAGAGCCCTTGTTTGTGCTTCGCAGCTTGTGGGCTACGGCGGTAACAAACTTCATTGCTCGTGAAAGAGTGTCGAGGTATCGGCGAAGCGCTCGCACCTGCAAGCGTCGCCCCTGACTTTCAGCATGTCTCAGCTTGCTTTCACTGGCGGCATGTTCCCAATCCAGTCCTCGGGCGATCGCCTCAAGCTTCAGCAGCTTTTCCGAACGATCAATCCTTTCTGCGCGGATGGCGCGCACTTTCTTGACCAATCCAGCTACAAACAGCCGTTGGCCCATTGAATCTTTGTTCAATGTTCACCTCCAATATGAATCGGTTTGGTGAGAGTGTCTCAAGCTACGGTGCTTGGACATTCTCTTTCGATGCGTCTGCGAGGTTAGCTGTCGGGTTAGAGCCGAAAGTACTCTTCCTGAAAGGATTCACCCCTTGATTGGGTCCCCCGCTCTGACAAGCGTCAGATTAGACTGAGAAAATTATACCATGTTTATGGAATATGGCTGATGCGGCAGGCCCAGAAGAGGCTTGATGCACAATAAAGGCTTGGGAAGTGAAACCGCCGCTGAACTCGCAGCTGAATCAAACTTAAGCCCGAACACCCGAATCAGGCTCAAGATCTCACGCAACTCAACCACGACGGTTCCGTTCGTGACCATGAATGCTCTCGCGGCCGTGGTCGCCTCCTATGGCCTGCTGGCAGGTAGCTCTGCGGTAGTGATTGGCGCGATGATTATTGCGACGTTGCTAGGACCGATCACTGGATTGGCCTTGGCGATGGTTGATGGAAACAATCGCCTCCTGCGGCGAGCCCTGACCACGGAGGCCATCGGGGTGGCGATTGTGCTTGCCCTTGCAATCTTGATCGGGACGATTCACCAGGCTTTGCCCCTTACCGACGAGATCCTCTCGCGAACGGCGCCAAGTGTTTTGGACTTGGTTATTGCCCTGGCGGGAGGCGCCGCAGGCGCGTATGCGACAGTCTCATCCAAAGTGAGCGTCGGGCTGGTTGGCGTGGCGATCTCGACGGCTCTGGTACCGCCTTTGGCAGCCTGCGGAATCTGTCTTGCGAGAGGAGAAACACAGCTCGCGATGGGAGGGTTTGTCCTCTTCTTTACAAATCTTGTCGCAATCCAGGTTGCCTCATCTGTGGTGATGTGGCTGCATGGGTTGCACGAGATAACGGTCAAACAGGAGAACCGGCGGTTGTATTTCTTAAGGAACGGAATCAGCGCGTTTCTGCTCCTCCTGCTCTTCGTAGCCCTTTCGATCAACTTCACGAATACGATCGCTTCGCAGCGGTACCAGACCGAAGTTCGCGAAGAGCTTCAAAGGTCCATGAATGAATTGCCTGGCGTGTACCTCGCCGATCTTCGGTTTGGGCAGAAAAATGATTTGATGATTATCACCGCCGTCATACGCGCTCCCTATTCCTTCGACCCCGGTGGGGTGAAATCGCTGGAGGAGCGCCTGATGAAGCTGAGCGACCGCAAAATTGAGCTCCACGTGCGTACGATTCTCATCAAAGAGACGACAGGAAGCGGGTACCTGCATGAACTCCAAGGCGCAAGCCCCAACGAGCCAGGAAGGGGGCCAGATGTTGATGACGAGGACTTGGGCACTGCATCTGCATTGCCCCAATAATGACTGTTCTACCTTGCCTCAACCGGAACGCCGTTCACCGCGCCGACGGCAAAGGTGTGGTCGTCTTTGTTGACCCCCATCACGGTATAAGTCGCCACTGCACCAGCCTCAAAGGCTCCTTGCCACACGGGTGACGTCGTTTCGCGCCAATACACCATGTACTTCGTTCCTGGCGTTGATCGCCAGTTGAGGGTCGTATCGTGTCCTTGGCGCATATCGACGCGAACATTGGTGGGAGCAGCCCCCGCATTCGCAAGCGTTGCCATGCCCGTCAGATTCAGCCGCGTGACGTTGGCAAGGTACTTGAAATCCATGTTCTTGGGCAGGTCTTCGGTGGTGTGCTGGTGCGCGTACTCTTCATGCACCTCGACAAACCGCACCGCCGTAAAGCCAAGATTGTTGAAAGGCGTGTGATCGCCGCCACGCGCGAAGCGATCCTTGCGGAAGACCAGCTTCACACCAAAGCCCTTCACTTTGCCTTTCGTTGCCCACTCCAGGAATCGTGCAAGCTCGCGGCTGTTGTGTCGAACCTCTGCGCCCGGCAGTGACTCCTCGCTGAAAATGCGAATCTGCTTGTCGTTCTTCTGCCCCGCAAGATTCTTTGAAGAGCCCACCGTATCGTTGCTGAACACCGCGTCGATATTCCACTTCTCATCTTTCGCGCGCTGAGCCATTGCGCCGGATCCAAAGAGACCTTGCTCCTCACCGCTCCAGGCGACGAAGCAGAGCGTCTGCTCCCATTTCTTGCCGCTCATGATGCGGGCAATCTCCAGCGCCAGAGCCACACCGCTGGCATCATCGTTCGCTCCAGGGGAGATTTCGGTCATCTGGTCGGAACCTGCGGTCATGTTGATCGTGTCGACATGCCCGCCCACGATGATGCGCCGATCCGTCTTGCCTGGAAGCGTGGCGATCAGTTGCACCACTTCCTTATCGGCGATGATGCGACGGCCTGCCTTCACCGGATACTTCATGATCTCCACCTGCAGCCCCGGGATCTTGCGATACTCGTCGGCAAGCCACTCGACGGCCTTGGTCAGATGGTCGGTGTTGGTATTCCGGTTCGGAAATGAAGCCAGTTTCTCCACCGTGGCTTGGAGCCTCTTCGCATCAACCTGACTGGCGAGAGCCTGGATATCGACGGCGTCTTCGGTGAAAGCGAGCGCAAGAATCGGTAGCAGCATGGCAATGTCCCTCGCCCAGATTTTACGCATAATCACGCGCTGTTCCGGTCGACAAAGTGAAAAACCGCACCGTCCAAGGAAAGCAAGAGCGGTGCGGTTTAGGGGCCAGCTTGCACCGACCCCCGAGGATTTGGTCCGATCAGCGAACCAAAACGTCCCAGAACGAAGTGAACTGGTCGGAACCAATCCCCTGCGAGCCAAAGGTGACCCAGCCAGTTCCGGTCATATCGTCAATCCGCACGATACGGCGGTTGGTTTGGTCGGCGATGTAGATGCGACCCAGTGCGTCGGTGCTGACACCCGTTACTGAACCAAACTGGCCCGTGCCGGATCCGCTCGTGCCGTAAGCGACCCAGTTTGTGCCGGACATATCATCGATGCGCACGATACGGTCGCCGCTATACTCCGCGACATAGATCTTGCCATCGTTACCGATGTGAACATCGACCGGTGCCTTGAACTGGCCAACGCCTGAGCCATCGCTGCCGTAAGAATCCGGCGTTGTATCCGAAAGATTGTCGAATCTCAGTATTTTGCCACTGTTGCGCAGCGTCAAGTAGATTCGTCCAGAAGCATCCAAGGCGACCGCCATGCCGGTATTGTCTCCAGCAGCAACGTAGGGAGTGAGGTCCATCTCAACCCAACCCTCGCCGGTGATATTGTTTATTCGGATAATCCGCTTGTTCGTGGGGTCAGCCATGTAAACCCGATCCTCAGAATCGACAGCAAGTCCCGTAATGTTGTCGAACTGGCCCACACCTGCGCCCTGATCGCCGTACTTGATCGGATCTGCAGATGGTTTGGATTTCATTTGAAGGTTGTTGCCGCATCCGATGTATAGGCGTCCCTCCGAATCGAAGACGGCGCACTGTGGGCGCCGATCTTCCTTTGTCGCAATGATGCTTGCTGCGGTGGGAACCATATCTGAAAACCACCGAACCCTGTCCTCGTTGTAGGCGGAAACATAGATGCCTGAGGGGAAATTGGACTGCAGACTGCCGCCTCCGCCCCCGCCGCATCCGGCAAGCAAGGTCGCAGCCATTGCCGCAGCAATAGCGGACTGCCAAAATTTGTTTTTGCTGATCGTCATTTTTGTTCCTCAGCCGAGCTGCTCAGCTCAAGCCAAGGAGACTGTAAAGGGCGATCGCAATCTCAGCGCAATTTCTGCGCAACGCCTGCAAAACTGGGTCTATTTTGTGCTTCCCAATCCAGACGCCAGATCGCGGGCTTCGACGAAACTAAGGCTTCGACCCTGCTCGTAACACTTCTCAAACTGTATCCTCAGCTTCTCCCGGAGCGTGAGTTCAGCAAGTTCATAAGGTGCACGCTGGAAGGGGAGCATGGTTGCACCCAGCCTGCGCCTCTCAGATTGTTCAAAGCCCATCAGGCGAGCAGCGAGCTTGTTCTGCTCCTCTGTTTGGTTGCACAGTGACTGGTTGCAGAGCAACTCTTGAAAGGTCTCCAGAGTCGAATGCCAAGCATGGGAACCGCCAAATTTTTGCAATGCTTGGACGCAAGAGCGCAATCCTTGCTCGGGGTGGCCCTGCTCACGATAGCAGCGTCCCAGATTTAGATAGGCGTGTGCGAAATCTGCAAGGTCTCCGTATTCGGATTCTTTGCGAATGACTTCATGGAAAAGCGCGATGGCTTCCTCTGTTCTCCCTGCGTGATATAAAGAGTTCGCCGTGTTGAGCTCGGTCATCACCAACTGGCGAGAAGGCTTCAGCTTCGTCCGATGCTCGAACATTTGAGGCAGTATCTTTTTGGAGATGTCTTTCCGATCGGTGACCCAAGCCATAAAAGAGAGGTTGCAGAGGACGTTGCCATACGCCACCAGATCGCCTTGAATTGCAGGCTCCGTCAGCAGGGACTGCAGCTTTGGCATCATTTGCGCCATGCCATCTTCGTTTGCCGTGAGGCATAGGATCTGGGAATAGAAGGTCATAGCATAAGGCACACCCTTGGCAGGCAGCAAATCCTGGTCAAGTACTCTTTTTAGATCGCGAGCACTCTCCTCCAGCATGCCCATGGCTTCATAGAAGTTTGCCAGAAACACGGTTAGGCTAAAGAGCGCCTCGGAGGACTCGTCCGTGTGGGCAAAAGCAGTCTGCTTGGCAAGGCGAAAGTCTGGAAGAGCAAGCCTAAAAAGTCTTAACGTGCCAGTCTCGTCTCCCCTCTGTCGTGTCCGTGCAATGGCTACCGCATAGTCCGCGAAGTGCTTCATATGCCGCAGTTTCACCACCCCAAGATGAGCTTGGTCAGACTTTTCTGCCGCGAATTGCCGCACGGCTTCCAAGAGGCGGAATCGCACTTCACCTTCTGCGGACTCTGACTGCACAAGCGACCGCGACCTCAGCTCTTCAATCGTCTGCATGATGTCCGGCACAGCCGTAACCGCTTCCGCTGCATCAAGAGTCCAGCTTCCAGCAAGCACGCTCAGGTCGATAAGAGCTTCCTGCAAGTCCGGCGTTAGATCGGCAAAGCTCCATTCGAGCACATTGCGCATCGTCCGGTGCCGTTCCGGAAGATTGCTGTAGTTTGACGAAAGGAGATCCAGCACCGATTCGAAGCCTGCCAGCATTTGCTTGAGCGAAAGAACCTTGGCGCGTGAGCTGGCAAGCTCGATCGCCAAAGGAATCCCTTCGAGCAGGTCGCATATCTGAAGCAGAATCGGGATATCAGCCTCATCAATCTGGCAGTCGGGACGAATCGCTCGAATGCGCTCGATCAGCATTCTCACCGCAGGCAGCTCCAGACTCTCGCCAGTCGAATCCGCAGGCGTCTTCAGAGGAGAAAGCGCAAGCTCCTGCTCGCCAAGAAGTCCAAGCAGGATGCGCGAAGTTGCCAGAATGCACAAGCCCGGGCATGTCTCCAACAGCCGCCCGGCTAGATTTCCGATCTGCGGACACAGGTGCTCGCAGTTGTCAAGGACGAGAAGCGTTGGACCTGCACCGATGCGCTGAGACAGCTGCAGGAGCATAGGCTCATGAGCTTGGATGCCCACGTCATAGACTGACGCTAAGGCGTGAAGGACTTGATCCGCGCTGGAAAGCTCGGCCAGACCAAGCAGTACGATCTGTGACCAGAAACCCTCGGCGGCCTGTGTGTACTCCACGGCAAGCCGAGTTTTGCCGCTTCCGCCCAGCCCTGTGACTGTAACAAGCCGCCTGCCCTCTTGCGCAAAGGCATGGTTTAAGTGTTCAAGCTCGCTTTCCCTGCCAAAGAACCGCGTAAACGGACGGGCAACATCGCGCCAGACGATGCGTGGAAGGCTAAGCGCTTGAAGGTCAGTCTCAGCAGCTCGCATCCCGGAGACCTCGCGCGTGAAGCGCGCGCTTGGTCTCATGCCGAGTTCGCCTTTTAGACGTGCCTCGTAACCCTGGATCAGCTCTGCGGCATCGGTCCGCCGTTCAAGCGCACACAGAGTTTCAATCTGCAATAGCGTAGCCTGCTCGTCCAGCGGCCTAAAAAGAAGAGCAGCTTCCAGCGTCTGGCGCGCCTCATCAAGACGCCTATCCTTGCTCAAGGCTTGGGCAAGCTGGATTCTTGCCTGATGAAGTTCGCTGGAAAACGCGTCCCGAATGTGCCGCACCCAGTCTTCAGAAAAGCCCTCTGCAAACGGTTTTTCGCCGATCTGAACGGCTTCGGACAGTGCGATTCTTCGGCTGTCGTCATCGTTGCGCGAGGCTTGTCGAAGCAGAGAAGAGAATTGTTCAGTATCCACTTCCGCTTCGCTTGAGAAGCGAATGGTGGTCTTGGTCGCAAAGATCGGGGATTCGCCGGCTATGCCTTTAAGTGCCTTATTAAGAAGAGCCAGGGTCTGTCGCAGACGATCCCGGGCGATATCCACATACTCGCCGGGCCACAGTAGCTCGCAAAGTTCATCGCGGGACCACGCGCGATCGGGAACCGATGCGATGCGCACCAAGAGCAACGAAACCCGCCGAATCCCAGGCATTTGAGCTTCTCGCCCGTCGAAAGTCGCCTTCGGCTCTCCGAAGAGCTGAATACGCCAAGTGGGTTCAGTCCGGCTCACTCTGCTTCTATTATGAAGCCGAGCATGTGCGGAAGACGAGTGCCGCGCTACGCTGCGGAGGTTGCAAGTCCGCCTGCTTCGCTGACGATGGCAAGGTTATGCTGGGCCTGCGCGTGTCCCGGAGAAAGCACAAGCGCCTGCTTGTACGAAGTCTGGGCTGCCGGAAGCAGATTCAACTGTGCGAGGCAGTTCCCGAGGACAAACCACGCCTGACTGTTGTTCGGATCAATCCGCAGTCCGGTTTCATACAGCTGTGCCGCGTCGGCGTACTGGCCGTTTGCATAAAGGAAATCGCCAAAGTTGAAGTAGGAATTCGTGCTGTCCGGGTCTCGCTTGATCGCCTCCATAAAGCACATCAGAGCCTTCTCGTTCTGCCCTGTCGCAGCCAAGGCCCGTCCCCAGTTCACCATCACATCGGCGTTCGGCTCGTGCTTCTCCGAATACGCTTCATAAGCCCGGATCATGCTTTGAGCATCGTTGCTGGCTTCGCAAATCTTCACCCAGCTCACCCAAAGGCTGACGTTCTCCGGCTCCATGCGCCAGGCCGTCTCAAAATAGCGGGCGGCATCTGCGGCACGGCCCAAGGAACTGAGGCAGCTGCCGATGATCGACAGCGAGGGTACTGCCCAGATCTTGTCGCACTCCAAAGCGTGCAGAGTCTGGATCGCTTCTTCATAGCGGCCCATCCTCTCCAAAGTCCAGCCGCGCTGGAAGATCGCTATCGTGAAGGACGGATCGACGCTGAGTGCGTGGTCAACCCAGGCAAGCGCGTCGGCATATCGCTCCAGCGCGCCCAGAATCTTGCCCTTCAGGAGGTGGCTTTTGTGTGTGACAATGCCGTAGTCTCCCGTCATGCCAGGCTCCCATTTCATCGCCATGCAGGCGTCGATGGTCTCAAGCGCCTCGTCATTGCGGCCTAATCGGAGCAGAGCATGGGCCTCTTCGAAAGCATTGATGATGCTGTAGCAGTCGCGCTCTTTCGCTTCCTGACAGATGTCGTAAGCGTCTTGAGCGCGGTCCAAGCTGGTCAGCGAGCTGGCATAGATCTGGTAGACCAAGCCCATAAACCCGTTTGCCGGGTCGATGAATTTGAGGCTCATCTTGCTGGCTTGCGCCGCATTCTCGTGCATCTGAGCGACGTGGTAGGCATTGGCCAGATTGAACCAGTGAAAAGCGTCTGACGGGTTCTCTCGAACCTCCTGCTCCAGCATGCGGATGGTGCGCTCAGTCTTGTTGCGCTCCTCCATCATGGTGGGCACATAGCCGTAGTGATGCATGCGCGCATTCTCAAGCCGCGCCACCGGAAGCCGCAGCTTGTCCAGAGAAGGCGTGATCTGCTCGTGAATGCGTCCTGAAAACTTAACGCCGTCGACCAGCCGGAACAGCCGAACCGGACAGTGGGTAAAGGTGTCGGCGGTCGTGTTGTCCTTGGTGTAGTTGACGATTTCGATGAAGTAGCCGCCAAACTGCGGGCGGGTAATCGCTTCGCTGATCGTTCTCCAGCTTTTTTCGTCAACCTCTTCGTCAGCGTCGATCCACAAAACCCAGTCGCCAGTGGCGAGCTTTAGGCTCTCGTTGCGTGCGGCGGCAAAATCGTCGCACCATTCAAAATGTCCAATTTTCGCGCCGAAAGATTCAGCAATCTCGACGGTGCGATCTGTCGAGCCGGTGTCGACGACGATGATCTCATCGACGTGTCCAGCCAGACTCTTCAAGCATCGCTCAAGGTGCTGTTCCTCGTTCTTGACGATGAGGCAGGCAGAAAGCTTGATGCCGATACCCTCTGGCGGAAGCGGTGAGAAAGCTTCAATCCGGGCGGCGATTTTGGAGGCAGCGGGGTCGTTCGCGCCCAGCTTTGCCACCATCAGCTTGCGACAGTGGTAATAGTCCGCCAGCATTTGGGCAAGTTCGGGGGCATAGATTGAGCTTTCGCCCTTTTCCAGCCACTCGACGGCCTCGTTCTCACGCTGAAGAAAGCAGAGCATCAGGCCCTGCATCACTTGATAATCCGGGTTCTCGGGCGACTGTCGCAACGCCTCGGTCAGCCGATCTTGAGCGGCAGCCGGGTTGTGGCCATAAAGGAGTTCGCGAATCTCTTCGACAATTTGTGTTGGAGTGCTCATATTGACTACGCCGCCTGCGAGCGAGCGAGTCTTGCGAGGTGTCGCTTAGCGCCCGCGATGCTGAACATGTCATCCCTCAAAAGCTTCTTGATGAGGAAGACTGTCTGAATGTCCTCGGGGCGATACCGGCGCTGGCCCCCATCGGTACGAATGGGTTCCAGGAAAGGGAGGAATTCGCTCTCCCAATAGCGTAGAGTGTGGACTTCAACACCCGTAATCTCACTCGCCACGCTGATACTTACAGCGCGGTCGTTGCGATTTGTCTTCTTTTCCGCCGGCATCCTTAGGGTGCTTCTCCTTCGATAGGCGAACCTGTGCAGGTTCACTGTTATGGTTCGGAAGATTCCCCGCATTTTTGCAGGGTTGAAGCCCGTGAAAATGATGTTTGGGGTCCTCTGGAGGTCTGACCATGGCCTCGATTAGACTCGAAAGCAGGTTCCGTGAAGTCCTACTTCTTCGCTCCGAACTTACGCTTCCAGTCGTCGATCAGGCGCAGGGCTTCGATGGGGGTGAGGCGGTTCACGTCCACCTTTTCCAACTCTTTCATCACGGGAGCTGGCTCCACATCGAACAGGGTGAGCTGAAGCTTTTGACTGGTGGTGGACACCTTGGGGGCCGAAGAGCCCTGTTCTAACTCATCCAGCAACTCTTGCGAGCGCACGAGAACCGAATGCGGAACGCCTGCCATCTTCGCAACGTGAATGCCGTAGCTGCGGTCCGTGCCGCCGGGAAGCACACGATGCGTCCAGACGACGTCATCCCCAATCTCTTCAACGCTGACTCGGTAGTTCGAGACGGTCGGAATCTGATCTGCAAGCGCGTTGAGCTGGTGATAGTGGGTGGCGAAAAGGGTTTTTGCGCCGACACTGGCAAGGTGCTCGATCATGGCCCACGCAATCGCCATGCCGTCGTAGGTGCTGGTGCCTCGCCCAACCTCGTCCAGGATCACCAGGCTGCGCTCAGTCGCGTGGTTGAGGATGTTCGCGCTCTCGATCATCTCTACCATGAAGGTGCTCTGTCCCAACGCCAGCTCATCCTTCGCGCCGATGCGCGCAAAGATGCGGTCGCAGATGCCCATTCTGCAGCTCCTTGCCGGCACGAAGCATCCCACCTGAGCGAGCAAGACGATCAGCGCGGTCTGGCGAAGGTAGGTAGATTTCCCCGACATATTCGGGCCGGTGAGGATGACGACACGATTGTTGATAGGGGATTGATGATTTGTGATTGATGATTGCTCTTCGTCGATAGCCGATCGCTGATCGCTTACAACTCCGGTCTCTTCTTGATCGCCGATAGCCGATTGCCGATCGCCTAAGAAGAGATCATTCGGCACAAACATCGAATTCTGCACCTCGACCACCGGATGCCGCCCGGCCTCAATCTCAATGACATCCTCGTCAAGCAGTACAGGCCTCACGTAGCCCCGGTAGGCAGAGACCTCCGCAAACGCGCACAGCACATCGATTTCTGCAATCGCGCGCGCGGTCTGAAGGAGAGCCCGTGCGTGCTCAGTAACCCTGTTCCGCAAGCGGTAGAAGATATCTGTTTCCAGTCCGATGGCTTTCTCATCTGCACCAAGCACCAGCGACTCGTGCTCCTTCAAGGCCGCCGTGATGTAGCGTTCGGCATTGGCGGTGGTCTGTTTGCGGATGTAGTGCTCCGGCACTTTTTCCATTTGCGATTTCGATACTTCCAAGAAATAGCCAAAAACCGAGTTAAATCCAACTTTCAAGTTGGAAATCCCGGTGGCTTCGCGCTCGGCCTGCTCAAGCTCGGCAATGTATTTTCGCCCATTGCGCGAAAGATCGCGGAGCTTGTCCAGCTCCAGGTCGTAGCCTTCTTTGATGATCCCGCCATCGCGAACGGTGAGCGGCGGCTCATCCTGAAGCGCGGAATTCAGCAGATGCTTGAGGTCGTCGTGGTCCGAGACCAGCCCCAACAGTTCCAGCAAGCGTCCGCTCGACAGCCGCCCAAGCTTGCCCAGCAATGAAGGAAGGGCTTGCAGGGAATTGCGCAATCCCACCAGATCGCGCGGCCCCGCCATTCCGGTGGCACACCGGGAGACCAGCCGTTCGATGTCGGAAATCTTCCGCATCTCATCCTGTAGGTCGCCCCGAATCAGATTCTCGCGCACCAGCTTGTCCACCGCTTCCAGCCGAAGCTCGATGGTGTGCTTGTCGAGCAGGGGCTGTTCCAGCCATTTCCGCATCAGGCGAGAACCCATCGGTGTTCGCGCGGCATCCACGACCGAAAGGAGCGTGTATCTTTTCGATCCATCCTGCAGGTTTTGAGTGATCTCCAGAGAGCGGCGCGTCGAGCCATCCAGCCGCATAAAGCTCTCGACAGAGTAGGTGGAAAGCGAGTCGATATGGGCCAGCGGAAGGCCGTTCTTCTCGGCATAAGCCAGCACCATCGAAGCGGCGATCACCGCACTATGCTTGTCTTCGCACCCAAAACCATCGAGCTGCGCGACATTCAGCTGCTCCAGCAGCTTGCGCCGCGCACGATCCAGCGCGGGCTGCTGCACTTCGGTGACCGCAGATCCCAATCCCGTCGAAGAGATCTCACCGAAAGGAGCTGAAGCCGGTCCGACCAGCAGCTCCGACGGCTTAAGCCGCGCAAGCTCCTGAACCATCCGGTCGTCAAGATCGTTCCCTTCCACTTCCGTGACGGCAAACTCGCCGGTGCTGGGGTCAAGGATCGCAAGACCAATCCGTCCGTCGATGCTGCAGATCGCGGCAAGGAAGTTGTTTTGCCCCGATTGGAGCATCGCATCCTCCACCAGCGTTCCAGGCGTGAGAATGCGCGTGATGCCGCGCTTGACCAAGCCTTTGGCCTGCTTGGGGTCTTCCAGCTGTTCGCAAATCGCGACCTTGATGCCTTGTGAAAGAGCTTTGGCAAGATACTTTTCGAAGGCATGGTGGGGCACTCCCGCCATCGGCATACGATCCCCGCCGTCGTCGCGGGCGGTCAGTGTGATCTCGAGCGAAGCGGCAGCCTTCTCGGCATCTTCGCCATAGAATTCATAAAAGTCGCCGACGCGAATCGCCATCAGCACCCCAGGATGCTCCGCCTTCAAAGCGAAGTACTGCTTGAGCATCGGGGTATTGCCTTTCATGTTGGGAAGTCTCTTGAAACCGCTAAGCAACTCTCAGGAAAGCACCCGCCCCTTGAGGGGGAGGGACCTGTGAACGCAGTGAACAGAGGGAGGGGTGTCCCCCTACCCGGTTCGCTATGCTCACCGGCCTCCCCTCAAGGGGAGCAGCTCTCTTAAAGCTTGGCCGAGCTGGCAACAAATCGTCGCTCTTTGGAGTATGGCCCACTAGCGAGCCCTCGTCAAAACACCTTTGCCGAGATACAATGGTTAGGGCGCAAAAGTACCATGTCCAAACTCCTCCTTCGATGGGTGCTGACAGCCGTGGCGGTTGTCGCGGCAGCCTGGCTGACCAGCTTGGTCGGGCTGACTCTGAAAGCTGACGTCAAAGATGCAGGCTCAGCGGCTCAACTGTTGGTCGGAGTGGCCATTCTGGGGCTACTCAACGCTACGCTGGGCAAGATCCTCAAGCTGCTCACCGTGCCATTGAACTGTCTGACCCTCGGACTCTTTTCGCTGGTCATCAACGGGCTCATCCTGTGGATCGCATCGCGTCTGAATATGGGCTTCAGCATCACCGGAACGCCAGGGCAGCAGTTCCTCTCGGCGGTCTTTGGCAGCATTGTCATCTCGGCTGTCAGCGGCATACTCGGCGCGATCCTCGCGGAAGACAAAGACAAAGACGATGATTAATCGCTACTGGCTGAGAAAGCGGCTGGGCCAAACCAAGGGGATGCGCAAAGTAACGCTCATCCTGTGTTTGGGCGCCTTGTGCTTTCTGGTCGGTTCCGCACTGAGTTTTAAAGTCGTCATCCTTCCGATGCTGGAAGCAGTCGAGCGACTCTTCACCCAGAGTCTATCGAGCGTCGTCAGCCGAGACAATCTGGAAACCGCCCGACATATCGTTGGCGGCGTCCTGCTCTTCCTCGGTTTCTATCTGCTTTACCTTGGCCTCAGAGATATGGTCATTCGCTTTGTCGAAACGATCACCGGGCAGAAGGGTGGCGTCGTCGACGTTTATCGCAAGCGTCAGGAGCTCTCCCAAGGCCCCCGCATCGTTGCCATCGGTGGCGGCACCGGTTTGAGCACGATGCTCCGAGGCCTCAAGCAAAAGTCTTCCAACATCACTGCGGTGGTGACGGTCACTGACGACGGCGGCAGCAGCGGACGCTTGACCCGAGAAAAAGGGATGATCCCGCCGGGAGATATCCGCAACTGTCTGGTCGCACTTGCCGACGCGGAAAAGTCGATGACCGATCTCTTCCAGCATCGCTTCAAAAGCGACAGTGGAACGCTGAGCGGGCACAGCATCGGCAACCTTCTCATCGCCGCGCTGGTCGATCAATCCCAAGGCGACTTTGAAAAAGCAGTCGAGAAAGCCAGCGACGTTTTGCTGATTCGCGGTCGAGTCGTGCCTTCCACCCTCTCCCATGTCCGCCTGCGAGCACTCATGGAAGACGGCACCGAGATCTGCGGCGAAACCCAGATTGCAGGGGCAGGCAAGCGCATCCGGCGGCTTTATCTCGATCCTGAAGATGTCCATGCCCACCCCGCCGTGATCGACGCCATCCGCGACGCCGACCTCATCTGCATCGGCCCTGGAAGCGTCTACACCAGCGTGATTCCGAACCTCCTCGTCAAAGGCATCGCCGAAGCGCTGATGGAGTCCACAGCGCCCAAGGTCTACATCTGCAATGTCATGACGCAGCCCGGCGAGAGCGATTCGTTCACGGCGGCCGAGCATGTGACCGTCATCCGCGCCAATACGGATCACAAGGTGTTCGACTACGTGATGGTGAATACCGCGATGCCAAGTCCACAGCTCGTGGAGAAATACCGCGAGTCGGGGCAGTACGTTGTGGAGTCAGACGTCGACCGCATCCGCGCCATGGGCTACAAAGTGCTCGGCGGAAACTTCATGAGCGAGACAGATTTCGTCCGCCACGACCCAATGCAGGTAGCCGACCGGCTGATGAGCCTCCTCTCGCGGTAGAGTCTTTAGCGAACCCATGTCCGGAAAGCTCGTCATCCTTAGCGGCCCCAGCGGCGTCGGAAAAGACACCGTGATCAATGCGTGGCACGACGTCAATCCCCGTGTCGAGCGCGTTGTTGCATACACCACACGCCAGCCCCGCCGCGCGGAAAAGCCAGGCGTCGACTACCACTTCGTCACGGAAGAGCGGTTTCAGGAATTGGTCGCTGCCGGCGCGTTTCTGGAGCACAAAGAGGTTCATGGATTCCACTACGCGACGCCGCTTCACGACATGGAAAAGTTGCTCAGCGCAGGCAAGATCGCAGTCCTGAAGATCGACGTTCAGGGCGCGATCTCAGCGATGGCCCTGCGTCCAGATGCGATCTCGATCTTCATCCTCCCGCCCAGCATCGAAGAGCTGCGACACAGGATCGAAAGCCGGGATCAGGATTCGCCAGAGGTGATCGAGAAGCGCATGAGGAATGCCATCGGTGAGATTGAAAGATCAGACGGCTACCAGCATAGGGTCGTCAACGATGATCTTGCCCGCTGTGTAGCCGAATTGGAGCAGATCGTCTCCTAAGTCAGAACGATTCGACGAAGCGGATTCTTTGTCCCAGCAGAAACGTTGCTTATTCATCCAAAGGACTAACCACACCGGCCTCAAGAACATCCCTGCCCGCAAAGACGCGGTACAGTTTCAAGCATGCCGACTGTCGAGACCACCGTCTGGATCAACGCCCCGCTGGAGCACGTCTACGAAATCGCCAAGGACAATGAAGCGTTTCCCGAGTTCATGGACGATCTTCTGGAGTTGACCGTGCTGGAGAAGGATGGCAACCGGATCGTCAGCGAATGGGTCGGCATTATCAAGCAATTCCGAAAGAAGGTGCGCTGGACGCAGGAAGACATCTGGGATGACGCGGCCCACACCTGCAAGAGCCATCAGGTCAAAGGCGACTATGACAAGCTCGAAGCGCTCTGGGAGTTCAAAGAAGAGAACGGCGGGACCCGATTCAACAGCTTTGTGGAATACGAATACAACATCCCAACCCTCGGTGGGCTTGTCACAAAGATTGTGCATGGGATCGTTGTCAAGAACCTAGACAACACCCTCAACGCGATCAAAGAGCGCGCCGAGAAATCAGCATAGCGAACTGCTCGCCGCGCAAAGTCCGTCCCATGCATGAGGGTTAAGTCATGCATCTGTTCGCTATCGTTGCCGCGCTGTCAGCTTTCCAAGTTCAAACCGCCAAGATCGAAGTTCCACTCAAGCAGATCACGGTCGGATACTTCGTCAAGAAGCGTCTCCCTATGATCTTGGAGGGCAACGCCTTTAAGCTCGAAATCCTGAAGCCTTCAAAGGAAGTCCCGAACGATGATCGTATCTATATCTCGTTCGACTACGCGAAGAACGCACTCATCTTTGAAGGTCCGAAGAAGGATCTTGAGCCGCTTCCCGCGATGATTCAGCTTTTCGATGCCAAACCGCGCCCGTTGCACTTCGATATTGAAATCAAGGATGTGCGCATGGGTCTGGACGCGAACGTCGGACTCGACTGTGAGAATACGAATCAGTGGACCTATGCCAACGAGGATATGGGTTTGGTTCTGACCGGAAGCCCAAGGATCAACGCGGACGGCACCATCACGATTGCGCTCAAGATTTTGCGCGAAGGCAAGGGTACAAACCTGGTCGCCCGTGTCAAGCCCGACAGCAAGTTTGGGATCAACGCTGGCGAAGGCAAGGACTGCATCCTGACGGACGCTTCTTTGGGGATGAAGGTCATGATCAAAACGACGCTGCCCGAGCTGGCTTCATCAAAATCTTAGGGCTTGCATAGGCAGGCTTTGAGCCTGCTGGTATCCTTCGCGTATGGCTACCCCCCGTGTCGGCATCATCATGGGCAGCAAAAGCGACCTCGAAACGATGCAGGCTGCCGCTGACATCCTCTCCGACTTCGGCGTGGCCTTCGAGATGGAAGTCGTCAGCGCGCACCGGACTCCCGAACGCATGGTCGATTACGCGCAGTCTGCCCGCGAGCGTGGGCTGAAAGTGATCATCGCAGGGGCTGGCGGGGCCGCGCACCTTCCCGGCATGACGGCGTCGCTCACCTCTCTTCCGGTCATCGGGGTGCCGATCACCACAAAGACGCTCAGCGGCGTGGACAGCCTTTACTCCATCGTTCAGATGCCTGCAGGTGTGCCTGTAGCGACAGTGGCGATTGGAAATGGAAAGAACGCAGGACTCCTTGCGCTCCAAATTCTCGCAACATCGGATGACGCGCTCGCGACAAGACTCGACCGCTATAAGGCGGATTTGAAAGAGCTGGTGCGCCAGATGAACGAAGAGATCAAGTAAGGCTTACTTGAGAACGCGAACCATCTTGACCGTTGCCAAAGGGAAGGCGTGAAGCACGCCGTCAACATTGACCAAGATAAGCACGTTATCGACTGCTTGAAGCACTCCATGGACTGTCGTATCGCCAGCAACGCTGACGACGGCGATGTTTTGGTTGACAAAACGGCGAAGAATACTCGGTTCCATGGCGTGCGACTAATGTACCGGATTCGGGACCGAATCGGTAAGGGAGAATCCCAGTTTGTTTCTTCCCCCCATAGCCCAACACCGAATGCCCGTCAGTGCATCTCTTTATCGCCGTAGAGGGTCTGCACGTAGTTGATCTGCCCCAGGTGGTAGGTGAGATTCCAGTATGGGAGCATCATGACTTCCCAAAACGCAAACTCGCGACCGCCGCCAAACGGCATGAACATCGTCTGCTCCATGTCGGATTCCGGAAAGGCTTCAATGGCGGCCTTAAACTCAACCAGGCACTCCTTGCCTTGCGCTTCGCAGATCGCTGGCGTGTTCCATGCAGCCCACATCGCCCGTAGCTGTTCCATAAACTCGGGGGTGAACTCTGGCATCTTGCGCTCCTTCAGCAAGGCGACGCTCCAGCTCGGGCAGTGAGCACACTCCTGAAGGATGTTCATCACGGGCCGCGCGCCTTCTCCAGCCTGCCATGTCAGCTTGTCTTCGGGCACAAAGCTGGCGGCTCGAAAGATCTCGGTCAGGGCGCGTTCCGTCGCAGAGATGATCAAGGACTTACTGGTCATATGTCTACGTTACCATCTTGCTGGGCATTTGTAAAGTTGCCTGTGCGATGGCCTCTTGGTCGATCTCAAAATCTCCGTTTGCCTCCGAATCCAGCCGCAAGAGTGCCTGTGCGAAGCCTTTGGAAAAGGGCCTGCTAAGGGCGCGGCGGCGTTTCCAAGAAAGGTCCTGCTTGCGCCACATCACCAGCGGATTAGTGTTGATTTCATAGACCTGAAGACGACCGTCCACGATGGAATAGTCCATTCTTCCGTAGTCGATGTTTGCCGCCTTAAAGGCTCTCCAAATCTGTTCTGCGTGCGGATTGTCGCGAACGTAATCGATCTCTTCCCGCATCAGCTCCGGGCTGCGCATTCCCACACCCTTCACTCTCCAGTCGGTCCCAAAAGTAACGATCTGAGGGCGAATCTCATCTCCGACTCGGTGCGCGCCATATCGCCAGAACAGACCGTACTTGGCCTCCTTTGCCATATATTCAATGACCAGCAGGTCCGAGAGGGGGAACCCCTGCGCAATGAGCGATAGTGTGGCTTCTTCGATCTGCCGATGCGTGGTCAGAAGTTCAGTTCGCGGCCCCTTGTGGTCGCTCTCTGACCTCACAAAGACAGGAAATCGCAGATCGTGGGGGACTTCGTGGATGCGAAAGGCACGGAAGTCGTTCCAGCCGCGATCATGAAGTTCTTTCAAGAGCGCATGCCGAGTAAGCACCCTGCTTGGTTCATTCAGCACCCGACCGTGCGGGCGCAACTGGTCGGCAAAAGCGCAAGCCATGCGCAACATTTCCGGGCTCATCCGTTCGTGATCGGTAAAGATATACGTGGCTTTCGGGATGCGGCGGAGCGCGCTCAGAGTCTCGTAGTTCATCGGGCGAACGGTTTGCTGCAACTCAGGAACCCACTGCTTCATCAGCGTCTTGAGCGTATTCGTATACTTGCCTGCTGCAAAGTAGAGAATCATGTCTTGCGGCTGAATTGTGCCACGCTCAAGCCTTCTTAGCGGTCCGCAAACTCGTCAGCCTGGCGCAAAATCCCAGGCAGTCCGCTGAACAGCCTTCTCCCCCAAGTACAATAGGCTACGCTCTGCTTACGCCGTGGTGGGTTGGAAGCGGGGAATCGGAGATGCCGTCAACATCCGCAGAAAAAGCCCCTTGGCAGACTGAGGGGACGGAAAAGCGAACCGCAGTCCAGAGCATGTTCGCGGAGATCGCGCCCACTTACGATCTGCTGAACTCTATGATGTCGTTCAGCAGGCATGGAAAGTGGCGCGCTGCCGCCGTGCGTGCCCTCAATCTCAAAACAGGCGATCAAGCGCTGGATGTCTGTTGCGGAACGGGAGACTTCTTTATTCCGCTCACAAAGGCTGTTGGCCCTTCTGGACTGGTTGCGGGCGTGGACTTCTGCCAGCCGATGCTCCAAGTCGCCCAAAAGAAGCTAGACCATCCCAGTCTATCGCTCGGCGATGCGGGCCAGCTCCCGATAGCTGCCGGATTGTTCGATGCCGTGACGGTGGGCTGGGGATTGCGCAATGTGCCCGACATTCGACAGGCACTGAAAGAGATTCACCGCGTCCTCAAGCCGGGTGGTCGCTTTGTCACGCTCGATATGGCAAAGCCGAAGAACGGACTGGTTCGTGGGGTTTCGCTCTGGACGACGAACGCCCTCCTGCCTCGGCTGGGCTCCATTTTTGGCAAAACCAAAGCCTATACCTATCTGCCAAAAAGCACCGTCAAATTCGTCGAGCGCGAGGAAATGACGAAGCTGATGGAGGAAGCGGGCTTTGAAAACGTCCAACACAGAGACTTTATGTTTGGAAATATCTGCATGCATTGGGGGGTGAAGCGGTGAGCGTGAGCGCATTCGCTTCGGAGGAGCATCTGAATCAGGCTCTCGTTGCTCGCATCTCGCGCGAAGTTGACGAAGTCGAGCAGGTGCTGGAGCAGCAGATCGGCTCGCAGGTAAAGCTTGTCCGAGATGTGGCTTCCCACACGCTGCGCGCTGGAGGCAAGCGTCTCCGTCCTGCGCTTGTGGCGCTCGCGGCAGCCGCTACAGGCAGAGAATTCAGCTCAGAAAGAGCGCACCTGCTGGGCGCATGTATGGAGCTGATCCACATGGCAACGCTCATCCACGATGACGTTATCGACCATGCAGAGACTCGCCGAGGTGTGCGCACGGCGGCGGCAGTCTTCGGCAACACGCCTGCGATCTTGACCGGCGATGTGATGCTTGCCAAGGCAATGGCTATCCTCGCCGAGGACGGCGATCTGGAGATTATCCGCACAGTTTCCAAAGCCGTTGTCGATCTCGCCGAGGGCGAGGTCGCCGAGCTTGAACTTAGAGGGGTGTTCGATCTTTCCAAGGCCGCACACTACGATGTGCTCCACCAGAAGACAGCAACCTTTATCGAGACCTGCTGTCGGGTAGGAGCGATGTGTACCGGAGCCAGCGCGGAAGTATGCGATGCCTTGAGCGTTTACGGCTATCGCATTGGCCTGGCGTTCCAGCTTGCCGACGATCTGCTCGACTATCGCGGCGATCATGCGGTGACTGGGAAAGCCGTGGCAACCGACTTCCAAGAGGGTTGCGCCACGCTCCCGCTTCTGTGCCTGGTGCCCAAGCTGACCCATTCCGAACTGGAACTGACCAAGGCCAAGTTCGGGACGGAATGCTCGGACGATGACATTCGGATGCTGTGCCAGTGGATGGACACCCGTGGAGCGTTTGCGGAAGCGGAAGCTGCCGCGCGGCAAGAGGTGCATACCGCTCAGCAAGCGCTTTGCCAGCTGCCCGAATCGGAAGAGTCGGCAATGCTGCATGTCTTGGCCGAACTCATCGTGACACGGCAGGGATGACCCAGCTCTACATCTTCGACCTTGACGGCACCCTTTACCGAGGGGGCGAGACTGTGCCGCATGCCTTGGACACCGTGCGCTCTTTGCGCGAGCGCGGGGGCCAAATCCGCTTTCTCACCAACAATTCGGGAGTAGAGCCCGCCAAAATCGCCTCAAAGCTTGCCAGCATGGGGTTTGAGACGACCGAAAGCGAGGTCTATTCCAGCGCAATGGGGGCGGTCTGGAAGCTTAATGAGCTTGCCGTGAAGCGCGTCTATGCTGTCGGTGAACCCGGGTTGCATTCCACTCTATCTCAGGCTGGATTTGAGCTTGTTTCAGACCAGGATCAGACGCCAGATGCCGTGTTGGCGGGTATTTGCCGAACGCTCACATACGCCCAGATCAATGCGTCGTTGCAGTTCATTCAGCAGGGGGCACAGTTCATCGCCACCAACCGCGATGCAACCTATCCCTTGGAGGGTGGGCGGTTCGAGCCCGGGGCCGGGGCGATTGTTGCCGCGATCGAGGCTTGTTCAGGTGTTGAGCCATTTGTGATTGGCAAGCCGGAGCCGTATCTGGTCCAGCGGATTTTGGCGGATGCAGGCGTTGATCCAAATCATGCCATCGTGGTTGGAGATCGATATGAAACTGACATCATCGCCGGACAGCGAGCGGGATGCAAAACGCTGCTGGTTTTGACAGGGGCAACGACTGTTGCTCCTGAAGGGGTGCTGTCGGCTCCTGACCTTCGCGTTCTGCTTGATCTTTGAAGAGAAGATTGTTGCAGATTGCAAGAGATTGCTTGTCTCCACCCCCTGCCCCCTCCTCACCAAACCTTCGGTGTTGATGAGGAAGGGGAGAAGATTGCCCTCCCCATCGCTCCTGCGTCGCGACGACGAGGGGAGTTCAGAGCGTAGCCCGCATAGATCGTTGCAGATTGCAACGATCTCTTTATTTTTTCAAGGGTTGCAACGGGGAGATTAAGAGGAGTCTGTTGCAAAACGCAACGATTTCACATCTGCGCATCATGACATTGCGGTCAAGATGCCGGTTTTGACACGGGCATCGTGGAAAATGTCCATTAGAACGCCATGGAAACGCTGAATCGCATTCCCGGATACGAACGCTACGTCATGACAGTCGACGAATACTCCGCGTTTCGGCGCGACGGGTTCCTGATCGCTCGCGGGGTGGTGCCCCCGTCAGACATTGAGGAGTTGATCGCGCATACAGAGGATTTGATGTACGGTCGGGTGACGGTTCCTGGCGTAGAACCTCCGCCCCCTGGCGCAACGCCTGCCGAGATCGAGAAGCGGCTCTTGCGCATTCACATGCTTCACCGGGAGTTGGAAATTCACGAGCGGGTGCTTCTGCATCCTCGCGTGCTGGACATTGTCGAAGCGCTGATTGGACCCGATGTGAGCGCAATGCAGACGATGCTCTTTATCAAGGCTCCCGGCGCAGACGGTCAAGGATGGCATCAGGACACTTACTACATCCCGACCTTCCCGGATACGCTGATCGGCGCGTGGATTGCGCTTGACCGGGCAGACATCGAAAACGGCTGCATGTGGATGGCGCGAGGCAGTCAGAATGAGCCCGTCTATCCTCCCGCGCATGGCTACGGATACGGCGATTTCAATCTGAAAGAGATACATCAGGTGTCGGCGGTGGGCGGGCACAGCAACACCGACGAAGACCCCGGCAACTCGCTTTGGCCCATTGCCAACAAGTATCGCGAGAACGATTGGGTGCCCGTCATTTTAGAACCGGGCGATGTCGCTTTCTTTGGGGGGCATATCCTGCATCGCTCGCTCAGCAACAAAACGCCGGATCGTTTCCGCCGTGCCTTTGTCAGCCACTATTCCAACGCGCGCAGCTTCAACACTTGGGATGAGGGCAACCACAAGCATATCCTTGCTCGGGGCAATACGACGCTCCCGTTTGCCAAGCCGAAGTTCGGTACTCCCTGCGCGGCATTGAATCCGCAGAAATCGCTTTCAGATCGGGGCGCAACGCCAACGATGATGATGGCAACCAAGGATGGCACGATAGAAGCACAAGAGCCTGCGTTGGAAGATCATGAGGACTAGGCTGCGGGGGAGTAAGGGTTGTAAGGAGTGAGGGTCGTAAGGGGTCATGTTTGTAAAGGTTGTAAGGTGTAAGGTCGGACAAGCGGCTAGCGGCAAGTACTTCTCGTTGCTCAAGTAATCTCAGTCCAGCACCAGTTTTCTCGATTCTTCCTTACGATCCTTACCCCTTACAACCCTTGCTCTCCGATGCATCCTTCCCCCGCTTCCCACCGTCCTTATGTAGACATAAGGTAACTTCTCACAGATGATTGGCCGGTTGCGTGGAGAGCTGCTTGAAGTCGGCGGCGGGATGGTGGTTGTCGAAGCCTGCGGGGTCGGCTATGAGGTTGTCGTGCCGGATTCCGTGTTGCTGCAAATGCCGGGTGTGGGGGAATTTGTGGATCTGCGCATTCGCCAAATCTTCCGCGAAGACAGCGTGACACTTTACGGATTTCTGGAATCTTCCCAGCGGCGCATGTTCGACCTTCTCATCGGCGTGAACGGCTGTGGCCCCAAGATTGGTCTTGCCCTGATCGGGCAGCTTGGCGAGCATGCCGTCGCCAACGCCATCCTCACGCAAGACGCCAAAGCCCTGGCCCGCGCCAACGGTGTCGGCCCCAAGCTTGCCGAGCGCATCGCTCTGGAGCTGAAGGACAAGATGGCAGAAGAAAGCCTTGCGATGAAGATTGAAGGTGCGACGAGGCCCAAGGCGGTGGTGCAGGCAACCGTCGACAGCGAACTCGTCGATGCCTTGCTCGCACTGGGCTATCGCCGAAACGAAGCTGAGGCTGCAGCCAAGGAAGCCGAAGAGAGCGGCGGATCGATCCAAGACCAGCTAAAGGTTGCGCTGAGGAGTCTGGCCCGATGAGTGAAATGATCGAGCGCGACAACGCCAATCTGGACCCGTTTCGAAAGCCGACGGAAAATCCTATCGAGCTTTCCTTGCGCCCGCGACGGTTGCAGGAATTCATCGGTCAGGAAAAGCTAAAGGAGAACTTGGGGGTCTTCTTGAAAGCCGCCCAGCAGCGGAACGAGCCGCTGGACCACCTGCTTCTCTACGGGCCACCCGGGCTCGGCAAAACCACCATTGCGCACATCGTCGCCAACGAGATGGACGCACCGGTTCATGTCACCAGCGGCCCCGCTATTGAGCGGCAAGGCGATCTGGTGGGCATCCTTACGAACCTGGAAGAGGGTGCGGTGCTGTTCATCGACGAGATTCATCGCCTCAACCGCGCAGTTGAGGAGATCCTGTATCCCGCCATGGAGGACTGCAAGGTGGACATCATGATCGGCAAGGGCCCGGCGGCGCGGTCCATCCGGCTGGATGTGCCGAAGTTCACCGTTGTAGGCGCGACCACGAGGCAGGGTTTGCTGACCGGACCGTTGCGCGACCGCTTTGGCATCGTCATGCACTTCCAGTTTTATGGAGAGCAGGCGCTGTATGAGATCATCTCGCGCTCGGCGGGGATCTTGGGATATCGGATTGAACGGTCGGGGGCCGAAGCGGTAGCCCGACGTTCGCGGGGGACGCCGCGTATTGCCAACCGACTGCTTCGCAGGGTCCGCGATTTTGCGCAGGTTGACGGGCACGAAACCATCTCTTCAAGCATCGCCGATAAGGCGCTGGATGCCCTGGAAGTGGATCACCTCGGCTTGGACCGCGTAGACCGTACGCTCCTTAAAGTGATCATTGAGAAGTACGCTGGCGGCCCTGTGGGAATCGATACGCTCTCGGCAACGACTGGTGAAGACGCGGGCACGATTGAGGATGTTTACGAGCCGTTCCTGATTCAGCAAGCGCTCATTCAGCGCACGAATCGCGGACGTATTGCGACCGCGCTGGCGTATGAGCATCTGGGTTTTGAGCCGCCGAAGCCGGTGGAGAAGCCAGTTGAGAAGTCGGTGAATGGGAATGGCAAGGAGGAGCCGCCTTCGCTGTTTTAGCGGCAGCCCAGGATGAACCTTGACGCCGCGATTCAGGAGTTCCTCGACAACCAGAGGGCTAAACGCTCGCCGAATACGGTGAAGAGCTACGGGGCCGACTTGTCGCAGCTTGCCGCGTTTCTGTCTCCCGAGAATGGGGAAGCGCGTATGGATTCTCTTACTCCGTTGCGACTGCAGACCTTCCTGCGTCATCACGCCCCCAATCCAACCACACGCGCGCGCAAGCTCTCGGCTATTCGCTCCTTTATCCGGTTTTGCAAGCAGATGGGCTATTTGGACACTGACCCTACCGAGATGCTGGAGGCACCCATCCAGCGCAAGAAGCTGCCGAAGGCAATCTCGCAGGCTCAGGCGGAGGATTTGCTGGATCAAGACGATCTTGGACAAAGCCCTTTACGCGACCGGGCGATGCTGGAGATCATGTATGGCGCGGGCCTGCGCGTGAGCGAGATCGTTGCGATCAATCTGCCGGATATTGACTTTAAGGAAGGTTCGGTGAGGGTGCGCGGCAAGGGCAACAAGGATCGTGTGGCACTGTTTGGAAAGCCTTGTTTAGAGGCCATTGAACGGTACATCCAGGCAGAGCGTACAGAACCCACCAAGGGCCAACCGCTCTTTACAAACCGATGGGGTGGGCGGATCATTGCGCGGACTGCGTACAACGTTGTTCGGCGTTGGGCAAAGCAGGTTGGGTTGCCGCCGGAAGTTTCCCCGCACAAGCTTCGACACAGCTTTGCGACGCATTTGCTAGACGGCGGCGCGGACTTGAAGACGGTTCAGCAGCTCTTGGGACACGAGAGTCTGGCGACGACTCAGATTTACACACACGTCAGCATTGAACGGTTAAGAGATGCGGTGGAAAAGGCGCATCCGAAGGCGAAGTAAGGTTCTCTATCTCCACCCCCTGCCCCCTCCTCATTAAGTCTTCGACGTTAATGAGGAGGGGATTTTTGCTTTATAGCGGAATCGCAAGAATCGAGAAGCCGGAAAAGAGCCTGATGGGCAATACTTTTGACATTCGGCAGGAGAGACTCATGATTCAACGACTTTCACATGTTTCGATTTATGTGCTGGACCAAGAAAGCGCGCTGCATTTCTACCGCGACAAGCTTGGCTTCACGGTCAAGACCGACGCAAAGATGGACGGCGGCTTTCGCTGGCTCACCGTTTCCCCTCCTGGGCAGCCTGATCTTGAAATCATCCTGATGGCGATTCAGCCGGGACCGGCGTTTGATGAGGAGTCAGCCAAGAAGCTCCGCGAGTTGGTGGAAGCGGGCAAGATGGGCGCAGGTGTCTGGAATACCGCCGATATCTATGCAACGTATGCCGACCTGAAGGCGAAGGGCGTGGAGTTTATGAAAGAGCCGACCGAGGAGTTCTATGCCATTGAGGCCCTATTCCGGGATGACAGCGGCAACTGGTTCAGCCTTTCGCAAGAGAAGAGTTAGGGAAAGGCGCTGGGGATTGCTCCTATAGGAGTGTTGAGTGTTGAGTGTTGAGTTCACTCTCCCTCAATTCGCGATGCTCATGGTCCCTCCCGATCAGGGGAGGGATTTAGTACAGCAGCTGGGCGAGGAAGTAGTTCGCCACGTAGATCAGCACCATCGAGATGACGACTGTATTGGTGGTAGCCCGTCCGACACCGACGGCGCCGTTGGTCGTTCGCAGGCCTTGCTGACAGGCGACGATGGCCGTGATGAGCCCGAATACAGGGGCTTTGATGAGCCCGCCCACAAAATCCCAAGGAACCACATACTGCTGTAGGGAGTTGACAAACGCTCCGCTGGGAACGCCGCTCATTTGAGCGACCAACAGTCCGCCGATAACACCCGAATAGATGCCCACCAGGCACAGAACAGGGAGCATGATCACAGCAGCGATGACACGGGGCAGAACAAGATAGTTCGTGGGATGGACGCTAAGCATGCGCAGGGCGTCGATCTGTTCGGTCACACTCATCGAGCCGATCTGGGCGGCCATCGCTGAGCCGCACCGCGCCGCGACCATGATGCCTGCCAGCACAGGGGCCATTTCCCGGGTGACGGCAAGCCCAACGGCGCTGCCGACAAACTGTGTGACCCCGTACTTCAGCATGAACTCCGACGAATAGAGGGCCAAAACGGCGCCGGAGAAGAACGTGGTGAGCGTAACGATCGGGATGGAATTCACCCCGATAAACGACATTTGCCCCACAATCTCCTTCACTTCAAGCGGCTTGCGAAAGAGCCGGACCAAGGCGTCCCAAAGGATCAGCGCGCATTCGCCCACAAACGTGAAGACCGTCATAGCGACGTTCACGATGGGCTGAGCGAATCCTTCTTGCTTGATCATCTGTAAAACCCTATATCACGAAGAGGACGAACATGGTGGTGAGGAAGTTGTGTACGGCGTGCATCACGATTGCAGGCACCAGCGAGCCCCGCATATTCGTTACGACGGACATACTGATCCCAAGCATCGCTAAAGCTGGCCATGCAGGGATGCCGGTGGGGTGAATGGCCGCAAATCCAAGGTTAACGAGGATGGCTGCCAGGTAGGGCTTGCCGAGAACTCGTGTGATTCCGGGCAGAAGCGATCCGCGGAAGATCAGCTCTTCCATGATGGGCGCGCCGATCGAGGCTGCAACGATGACCCCCGCGATGATCCCGAAAGACGGCGTGCGCAACAGGATTTCCGTTGCGGGGTGTTCGGGTTCAGGCAAGCCGCGGAAAATGGCCTGGCTGACAAGACTGACCGCGAACAGAATCGGGAGATTGGCGAAGGCGGCTCCCATTCCCCAAAGGATATTCTTGCCCAGCTCGTCCTTTTGGATAAGGAGCTTCAGCGGTGAAGGTCGATTCGCTGAGAACGGGAGATTGGCGATAAACAAGACCACACCGATGCTCAGCAGCGTGCCAATGATCATGACGGCTGGCCCGACAAAGAACTGCCGCAGGATCAGCGCGCTGAGATATTCGACAACGACGGTGGCTCCAAGCAGCTGGGCTCCGCGCAGGGCCATCAGGTCGCCTTCAACCTGAGTGAGCGGTGTCAGGGGGTGGCCCCTCGGCTTCCAAACACCCGATGCTCGCATGGCGACAAAGAGCAAGAGGGCGCCTATTCCTAAAACCAGGATGATCGGGAGCAGGATAGTCCCCGCTGCCATCCAGATCATCTTTGAATCGGGGTTGGCTTCCTGGCGGGCATTCTTATCGCCAGCTTTTTCCTTGGCGTGGACGATGGCTCGGGAGTAGGCGTAGGGCTCCTTCGTGAAGTCCTTTTCGATCTTGCGGATGCGTTCGGAGCTGAGAGGCTTTTCGCCGTAAATCTCCGCGATCTCCTGGTACTTCTTCGTCTTGCTTGCGGCTAAAGATGTCAGCAGCTTTTCGGGGATCTTTTCTCCAGCCTCATATCGAAACACAGATTCAATGGAAGCGGCCTCGGGGTTGTTGGCTGAAATCGCGCTGAGTTCGCTGATGGCTTGCTTGGTGCGCTTGCTGTCCTGTTCGGCTGCGTCTTTGAGCGCCTTCGAACCTCCGAGGTTTCGGATGAAATCGGACAGCGCTCGGGTTTTGACTTCGGTGCGCAGCTGGGTGTGATATTTGGAAAGGCCGCCGTTCGGGTCTTTGCCACGGTCCAGATAAGGGAAGAGCTGCAGAAGGATCAGGAAGAAGATCAGCGCGCTTGCGATCGCTGTTCCGACATACGATTTGCGCTCTTGCGGCTCTTGAGGCTCTGGGGTTGGCAAATCAAAGCCGATAGGGGCTTCGCTCATTGAGCCCCCAAGGCACGCTCGTTAAAGCTGATCGTGTAGGTGCTTTGCTTTGTGATCAAGGCCATGGTCATCCAGATGGTTTCCGCCGCGTACTCGCCGAGCAGGATTCCGAGCGCGACGTTGCGGAGCTTGTCATATCCCTTCAGGCCATAGTACCGCTGGACGAAGTTCTTTACGAACAGTGCGATCATCAGCCCAAACCAATAGTAGTCCACACCAAAGTTCATGGACAGGACGTACCCAACGGGATGGAGCGGGAAGGCGGGGAATTTGAAACGGATGGCGTCTAGGCCGACCACGATGGCAAAGCCCAAGAAGGTCATGGCGATGCCCAGAAGGTCGGCACCCTTGCGCCCGTTCATCATGTTCTGGGTGTAGCTGTAGGCATCGGTCCAACGCTGGTGATCGCCGGTGCGATAGACCAGGGCGGTGTAGAGGTGCATCGCAAGGAAGAATGCGAGCACGGACGCGCCTGCGATGTACCAGAACATCTTCTTCTGGCGGATGTTCGCCAACTGTCCCATCTTCATCGACTCCAGCTGATAGGGCATAGCATGGGTGCGATGGATACGGTTCATGAAGACGAACACGCCGTTCAGCCAGACCATGTTCTTGTCGCTGAGCCAGTCGGTGCCGAAGAAGCGGCCCATGATGCTGTTTGGGCCGAAGAAGGCGAATTCGTGCGTTGGTGGGCCGAGGGCCGCTCGGATGCGTGTGAGCACCGTGCTGAAGGCAAGGAACAGCGCAAAGTAGATGGCGGTGTACCAGGGTGGGAGTTCTCCAATCGTGCCGATCACGATAATGATGCCGAAGCAGATGAGGAGCCCGGTGAATGCCCACCGATGCCGCAGGCCGTCGTCCTCGCTTCCCGCCCCCGATTTGATGTCAGCCCAAACCCTGCGCAGATAGCTGCGCGCCATCCAGATGGCCGAGATAAACAGAGCAAGGACGCCGCCCCAGGTCTGTTCATCAAAGTACGGAGGGCCGGGGAGGATGTAAGTGCCTGAAAAGGTGTCTTGAGGGATGCCGTTTGCGGCAAGCATCACGTGAGTGATCTTTCGAAGAAGATAGAAGAAGATGATGCTGAACAGCAGGTCGCTGGGCATGAGCAGCCCGATGGCCGCCATGAAGGGATAGACCGCCAAGGGAAAGGAGCCGATGTTGCTCCAAGGCGGGTCCTTGAACAGATCCCGGATGTCGATGATGTCTTTGGTAGGGATGTGGGGGACGCTGGGATAGAAGAAGTTGAACCCGTTCATGATGTCGATCGCGAACATGATTCCGAAGGCGACCCACATGTGCTTGCTTCGCCACATGGCTCCAGCGCCGTTGTTTTCGGACATAGCAACAGGCAGCTGAATGAGCGGGAAGCTCAGGCGCTCCTCCTTCGTCCACATGCCGCGCATGAGACTGTTCAGGAAGAGCATAGCCATGACGGCGGTGAGAAAGACGAAGCCCCAGCCGACGTAGGTGAGCCAATACACGCCGATCTTGCTGTTGGCGTAGGCAAGGTCTCGCCCGCCGCCGTTCATATCCTGGACTTTGGCAAGGTCCTTGACCGCCAGCCAGTCGGGCAGGTTGGGCATGAGCGTGTTCTTGACGGTTGGGTTGGTGTCTGCGGCAAGAGGCAGCGAGTGCGTCAGCGCGTGAAAGGTCTTGATCCACTCGGCGCTGATGGAGCCTGCTACGGCGACCATCGAGAAGATGATCACAAGGTCGGCTGTCGTAAAGACCTGCTTAGGTGCGACACGGCGGATGAAGCCGTTTGCAAGAACCATCAGAAGCAAAACACTGATGGGCGCAGTAAGGAGCGAGAAGATATGCGAAACCTCTTGGTTTGCGCAGGCATAGCAGACCGGAAAACACCAAAGGAAACCCAGCCAAACCGCGCGAAATCGTCCGCCCGTGAGCTTTGTAGCTTCGGGATTTTGGGGGGTGTCGACGGTGGGAGAGCTTGGCAGTTCGGCCATTGAGCTATTCGCTATAGATTCGCCGCGTGCGGCTGAATTCCTGCTTGGGAGTCACGCTAAACGGGCTTATTCGGTTTACGCGCAATGATATGGAAAACGTGCCAGCGTTTGAGATCGCCCATGACGGTTTTGCCTTCCCGCTGGACTTCATCGAAGAAAAGCGTGTCCATCCCCCGCAACAGCCGCTTGACCTCTTTGCGGGTGTGGGTGAGACTGTAGCTGGCCCACTCATCGTTTGGGCCAAGGAGCTGCCCCATGAAGATGCCCCCCGGCTTGAGGGCGCGCTTGATCTTGGTCCAAACCTTTTTGAAGTCCTCTGGGGAGAGCATGAATAGACTAAATGCGGCAACAATGACATCGGCCTTGGGGAAAGGAGTGCCTTGCATGGTGCCGAGCTTGAGGGTGACCTGTGTCTGATCTTCAAGCCTGCCCAGCAGAATCTCAAGCGCTTCGGGGGAATTGTCGAGCGCCCAGACCTGGAACCCCTTATCGGCGAGCCAAAGCGTGCCGTTACCCACCCCGCAGCCGAGTTCGATGGCCTTGCCGCCTTGGGGAAGGTAAGGCTCCATCTCGGCATACATGGGATGGACAGGCATCGCCAGAACTGCGGAGAAGTAGTCGGAATCCACCTGGGGCTTTTCGGAGCGTTTGGGCACGGCTCATTGTGAACCAACCTACTCCGCAATGAGTTTTTGCACGATTTTCTCGACGTATTGCTTGTCCCGAATACCTGCCGTATAGACCTGCTCGTCCATGAAGCGAACAATGCCTTTCTTGTCGATGACGACGATGCTTGGCAGGTAGCTCACTCCGAACTCTGCAAACCGTTCCTTTTCGACAAGCGCGGTCGACCACGGGAGCTGATGCTTGGCTAAGAAGCCATTGAACTTCTCTCGCTCGACCTCTGGCGTGATTCCTTGCTCTTGGCCGAAGTAGCCCCAGTCCTTGGTTACGCCTACGATCTCCAGTCCCTTGGATCTGTACCCTTGGTAGATTCTCTTCATTTCCGGGAAGGTGGCGATGCATGGCCCGCACCAGTGGGCGTAGAAGTCCAGGATGACGACCTTGCCTTTGAGCTTGTCGAGGTCTTGAAAAGTGCCGTAGCTCTTGGCTGGGTTTAGAGTCTTGGCGGGCTTTCCGATCATGGCGATCATCTGCTTACGGCGCGAAAGGAATTTCTCGTCGTTGGAACCTTTACCCACCAAGGCGAGGGCTTTGTCGACAGCCGCTTCAGCTTCGGCGGCTTTGCCTAACCTCGAGAGGTAGTACGCTTTGGAACCCAGAAAGCTGGCTTTTATCGAGACTTCATCTTCAGATGGGAGTTTGACCGCATTCCAGTCGAGACGGCTCTCGGCGAGTTCGAGGTACTTGAGGCACTGATCCGGCCCTTGGCGAACCAAGATTGGCGTCGGCGCCTGCGCAGTGACAATGCCGAAGAATGAGCTTGCCTGATCTGCGTTGGCGGGTGATAGAGTGCGCGTTGTTGACCAAATCTCGTCGATCAGCTCGCCTCGCACAGCTGCGCTGAGTGCGATCAATCCAGCATCGGCGTGCTTTACAGGGTCTTGGGTTCCTGAGATAAACCGCTGGCATGCCTTGATCGCGGAGGGGTAAGCGTTCGCTTCGATGAAGATCTTGGCCCAAAGATCGGCTTTGGCAGGGTCGACCTTATCGGGATCGACTCCACTTATGATTTCTTTCGCACGCTTTCGGGCAGGTTCTGCATCAAACTCAAAGAAGCCAGGGCTCACTTCCTTTGAGCTGGCTTTGCGAATCTTTGCAATCTCTTCCAGCGCTTTTGCAGGATCGATATGCGATCCGGTCGGACTCTGCCCGATCAGCCCCCAGAAAGCCACAGCGCATAGCGCGACCAAGTTCATCATCTTCATCATTGCCACCACGACATTTGTCGGTAGTGCGTATTACGGTGACACGAATCGGAGAGTTCCCGACATTTGTCGTTAGGCGAGCCCCAGGTTCTCGCGCTCTCCGCCAAGTATCATTTGAGCATGATTCTGGTCATCGACAATTACGACAGTTTCACCTACAACCTCGTGCAAGAGCTTGGCAAGGCGGGGGTTGAAGTGGCTGTCTGGCGCAACGACCAGATCACTCTGGAAGGAATTCTCGATCTTAAGCCAGATGGAATCATGCTTTCGCCTGGACCATGCACGCCCGAGGGTTCAGGCGTGTGTCTGAACGTGGTTGCCGAGGCTTTGAAGGGCGATGCATCCGCGCTGAAAGGGATTCCCATCTTCGGGGTCTGCCTGGGCCATCAGGCGATTGGGCTTGTCTCCGGAGGCGTTGTGCGGCGTGCTGACAAGATCATGCACGGGAAGACCTCGATGGTGAAGCACGATGGCAAGGGGCTATTCGCGGGAATGCCGAATCCGTTTCGTGCCGTACGCTACCACTCGCTGGTGGTGACCAAGGACAGCATCCCAGAGGGCTTCGATGCGACGGCCTGGAGCGAGGATGATGGGGAAGTGATGGGTTTGCGCCATCGCACTTTGCCGATTGAGGGCGTCCAGTTCCATCCCGAATCCGTCCTGACAGAAGAAGGCGGAAAAATCGTGCTCAACTTTGTGAACATGGTGCAACCGTCTGCGGTCTAATCTGCCGAGCTCGTTTTGAGGCTTGAAAGAATCTTTTGAGTTTTATCGCAGGTTAATCATCTCGGCCTGGAGTAAACCAAGAGTACGGGCGGAAAGAAGCCCCGTTCAGCCTCCTGGAGCAGGCTTGCAAAGGTTCATAATAACGCAGGGCGCTATGAAATTTATTCTCTTGACTCGTGAGCATGCACTGGTTGAAGCGGCGCGGGAAGGCTTCCACCCGGCGGATGAACTGATTACCTTTGAGGATTGGGCTGAGGCGCTTGAAGCGTGCCAGGACGCGGACATGATTTTTGTCGATCAACTGGCGACGCTGGATGAACCCCACAAGGTCGCTGGCTATGAGCGGTTTGCCGAAGCCAAGATGGGCCACGACAAGGCTGGCAGCGTTCCGCTTGTCCTGATCGCTCCGCCTGACGACTATGAGCTGGACTTTATCGTTGGCTGGCCGGACTTTGTCTTTGCGAGGCTGCAGCGTCCCGTTACCCCCAAGATCTTCCGTCGCGCGACGACGTGGGTGTGAGAATAGCTATCGGCTATCAGCTAACCTCTCTATGAGATTGCTGATTGCTGATTGCTGATTGCTGATTGCTGATTGCTAATCCAGCCAAACCTCTTCCGACCGTGCCAAAATCCTTCTTATGGCTCGCATCATCGTGGAAGAGGCCGAGGCGCTCCTCGACCAGGAAATCAAAGTACTGGACAAGGGGTTTGTCCGCCTCGTTGACTACCTTGGAGGCGACCAGCGAATCGTCCAGTCTGCGCGCGTCAGCTATGGTTCTGGAACGAAGTCTTTCCGCCAAGACCGCGCACTGATCCACTATCTTCTGCGCAACGAGCACACCTCCCCTTTTGAGCAGGTTCAGCTGACTTTCCACACGAAGATGCCGATCTTTGTCGCGCGGCAGTGGGTGCGCCATCGCACAGCACGGCTGAATGAGATTTCGGGTCGCTACAGCGTGATGCGCGACGAATTCTATGTGCCCGGCCCAGAACGCATTCAGGTTCAAAGCGCGGACAATAAGCAGGGAAGCTCTACGGAAACGCTGCCTTTGGACGAAGCGATGGCGGTGATCGACCGCTTGGAGCGCGAGCAGAAGGACGTTTATGGGCACTACGAGGAGATGCTGGAGAAGAATGTGGCCCGCGAGCTGGCGCGGATGAATCTTCCGGTTTCTCTCTATACCGAGTGGTATTGGCAGATCGACCTGCACAACCTCTTCCACTTCTTGGCTTTGCGCATGGACGCTCATGCGCAATATGAGATTCGCGTCTATGGCGAAGCGATGGCCCAGTGTGCGAAGGCTGTCGCGCCGCTGGCTTATGAAGCGTTTGAGGAGCACAAGCTGGGTTCGGTCAGATTCAGCAAGGGTGAATGTGCGGCGCTGGCGCAGATGCTGCAGGGCAAGGAGCACGGGCTTGAGGGCCGGCCTTTGTCCGTCTTTGAAGAGAAGCTTGCCAAGCTTCGGGCATCGGTGCCAGTCGAGGAGCCTGGTGAACCAGAGTTGCCGACACCAGCATAACAATTTCCATTGTTGCTATCACGGAACTGAGACTCAGAAGGGGTTCGTAATGCGGGGTATGAAATCGAGAATTGCTGTCGCGGTTTTGGCGACGGCGTTGACTTGCTTTAGCTGGGCTATCGACGACAGTGCGGAAAAGCTTCTTGCCCAAATGCGAGAGGCCTATTCAAAGCCGAAGGCGGTAAAGATCTCGACGGAAGCGACGATCGGCGCACAGTCAGCCCGCTCAGCCGAAACCATGAGCTTCGAGCTGACCTTTATGCGTCCGCACAAGGTCTATTGCAAGGTCACCAAGTTTCCAGGCCAGGAAGGCAAGAACATTTTTTGGGTGACTGATGGCAAAACGCTGAAGAGCACCAATGCAGAAAGCGTGCGCATTTCCCCAATCACTCCTGATGAGATCGGCAAAGGCTGGCCGATCAATCTGGAGTGTCTTTCGTTCTGGGATTACGACCGTCAGCTCTCGACAAAGTCGGGCGCGAATATGGAAAAGAGCAAGTTCAAGATCCTTGAGAAGGAGTCTTGGAACGGCAAAGATTGGACGGTTTTGGAAGAGACAGCCGAAGGTCAGGATGTCTTTGTTCGCTACTTCATCGACCCCAGCACGCACTACATCTGGCGCTGCGAAGTTTGGGACATTGAGAAGAAGAACATGTATTACGACATCAAGGTGACCAAGCTGGAGATCGACCCAGAAGTCGATCCCAAGATCTTCGAGATTTCTAAAGAAGGCACTCGCTAGCGAGCGTCCCAGATGCGATAGCCGTACAGGAACAGCGATCGCTTGATCGCTCTCAATGCTTCTTCGCGAGCCGCGCTCAAGCTCGTTCCCATGGCTTCGGCGTCACCTCGATCTATAAAGACCAGGGGGCGGTTGCGACCATTGATCGTGCCGTTGCTTGCTACCGAGATTTCGTACAGCTCTGGCACTTGGTCGAAGAATTCATTCAGCTTCGCAGCTGCCTGGCTGGCTCGATCCTTGGCAGTATCGCCTGCCATTGTGAAGAGCTTGGTGTTGTTGAAGTAAGCCTCTACAGCCCCATCTTTCCCGTCCTTCAGGGTGACTCGGAAGGAGGTGCTGACGGTCGAGCGTCGGATGGGAATATGCGCGGCATCCAGATAGCTGATGATCTTTTCGGCACGCTCGCGGGAAGGCGGGTGCGTTCGGTAGATTCCCCAGTCGATGGCTTCGAGAGTTTTCTGGTCGCGGGCGAGGCGCTCAAGGAAGGTGAGCAGGCCGACCGGGCTGAACTGGGTCATGCGGATGTACTGGAACGATCCGTAGTCTGCGGAAAGCTCAGCCTTTTGCGACCAGCCGCTGGTGACGGATTGGCGGGCCAGCTGAGCCAGGGTCATGATTTCGGCAGAGCCGCCTCGGCCTCCTGAAAGAATGGTCGCGAGAATCAGCGGCAAGGTGGCCAAATCGAGCTTGTTCTGTTCGCGCGACATGGTGGCGAGATGTCGGAAAGATGCGTGCGCGATCTCGTGTGCGATAACTCCCGCAAGCTCATCATCGCTTTCTACGTATGTCATCAGGCCTTCGTAGAAGTAGATGTAGCCTCCAGGCAGGGAGAATGCATTGACGGATTTGCCCTCGATCACCTTGATGTTGTAGTCGAACGGGCTTAAGCGTGAATCGCCCCAAAGAACTTTCACCTGCGCAGTCTGGGCGATCTTGATGATGGGTTCCGACACACGCTTGAGTCGAGCGATGAGCTCTTCGTTCTTGCTAAGCTTTTCGGTTTTCTCAACCTCTTGGGAATACGTTTTGCCGAGCTCTTTGTCGGCGTCGATGTCTTTCTGGTTCGGGAGCGGCTTCTGCTTTTGCGCGACCTGCTCGTCGGCCTTTTCCCAAGCTTCTTCAACAAGCGCGGCGATGCGCGGGTCCAAGCCATCGTCCAGCAGGCAGTCGTCGTGATGACTCGCGACTGTTCTGGTCTGGAAGATATCGGGGTGCCTTGCAGGCTCTCTATGGAGCATGGAACCCAGAGAGAGCGCAGCAATTGCAGAAACAATCATCACTTATGCCTTCGACGCTTGAGCGCAGGGGTGCGGTACTGCCGATGAGTCCTTTGCTCCGTCCCCAAGAAGGACGGGCCGATCTCGGTTTTTGTCGACGATACACAAGATACCAAACGGCTGGTCAGAACTGTTCCTGAACTGGTGCGGTGTGCAACCTTCTACGCGAACGATATCCTGTTCAGAAATGGAGCTCCATGTATCCTGGAGCCGAACCTCTCCGTGCCCTCGGACGACCATCACGCAATGCTCGTGCTGGTGCATCTCATAGCTTGTGTAGCCTCCAGGCGCGATCTCAAAATAGCGCACTTCGAACTGGCCCTCCGATCCTTGGGAGAGGGTTCGGCGGGTGACGCCGACCCACGTGCCTGGTTCGTCCTTATAGGTCTCTATGGCGATCCCCGACCAATCCCAGTCCTTTCCGAAGTAGATCATTCGAAAATCACCATCGCTTTGAGTATTTCACCTTTCTTCATGGCTACATACGCTTGAGGCAGCTCGTTCAGCGCGATAAAGTGACTTACCATCTGCTCGGCCTTAATCTTTCCTGCTTCAATGGCGGCTTTCGCGGCGTGGGTATCCGTCGGGCCGCAGGAATAGCTGGGGATCAGAGAGATATCTTGGAAGTAGAGATGATCCCAATCGAGAGTGGGCGGGTGCCCTGGCGCGAAGGGTGCGAAAAGAACGATGTGCGCTCCCGGGGCGGCAATCTTTATGGCAAGGTTGAGCGCGGACTGATTGCCGGGGCACACGAAGATCGTTTCGGCGGGTACTGCCTGGTCGGGATGTCGGGCGTCGAGTCCGAGGTTCTTCGCCCATTCCAGTCGTGATGGGCTGATGTCATAGCCGACGGCGTTCGGGGCAAGGAGCATGTGGGCCAGCCCCATCGCCCCCATACCGATAACCGCAACCTTTGTCTGTTCCCACTGGGGCACTCGGGAGAAGGCCTTCATCACGCAGGCGATAGGCTCGATCAGTGCGGCATCGACGGCACGCATTTCCTGAGTGTTGACCGTATCATTCAAGTTTTCTTTGGAAACATAAAAATATTCAGACATGCCGCCCGGTTTGAGCTTGGTTCGTTTCCACTGTGCGCAATGAACGTGCTGCCCTCGCTTGCAAAGATCGCATTCCAGACAGGGAGCGTGGTGATGCGGAAAGATACGGGTGCCGACGGGAAAGCGCGAATTGTCGCTCCACTCCACTGTGCCGCAGACTTCGTGACCGATCACGTGAGGGATCTTGCGGTCCATGTACCAGTCCATCAGTTCGCCAGAGCAGAGTCCGCAGGCTTCTGTCTTGACGATCAATCCGCCTGACTCTTGGTCTGGCATGGATTCATCGACGATCTCCAGGCGGCCTTCGCCCACATAGCGGGCGAGCTTCATGGACGGAAAACGTATTTGAGGCCGATACCCTGGCTCAGATCATCGAAGACCATCTTGCCTTCGCTCAGTTCGCGCTCTCCGGAGAGCAGGGGCGAGAGATCAAACTTGGGGTCCATCAGCCAGCGCCGTGCCTTGCGAACGGCGTCGGTGCCGAAGTGGAATGGGCTGACAAGATTGATCTGATCGTAGTGCAGACGGCGAGTGTCGAAGCAGGCGTTGGTGCCGGAAGGGCATCCTCCGAAGAGCATGACCGTGCCACCCCGTCGCGCGTAGTTCAGGCTGCGTTCCCAGACCTCCACACTGCCCGTGCATTCGATGACGGTGTCGAATCCTCGACCGGCGAGAGTCGGGATCTCCTCGGAAAGCACAGGGATTGCGCCCAGCTTCTCTCCCACTTCCAGTCGCGCCTTGTTGCGACCCGCGAGGGTCACGCGCTCAAAGCCGAGGTGGCGCAGAACCGCAACGAACATCAGGCCGATTGCGCCGGGACCGATGATCAGGATTTCATCCTCATTCTGGGGATTCAAGTTTTCGATGCCTTGGGCTACGCAGGAGAGCGGCTCCAGCAGCGCAGCCTTTTCAAAGGTGAGTTCGTGGGGTTTGGGGAAGACGTTCAGCCGTGCGATGCGCTGGGGGATCAGAAGATACTCGGCATACGAGCCAAGGACCTTGGTGGACATGATCGTTTCGCAAAGGTTCTCCTGACCGCGCAAACACCAATAGCAGGTTTGGCAGGGAGCCGAGTGGACACCCATGATCGCTTCTCCCTTTGCGAAAGGTGCGCCTTCTCCCGCCTCTTCGACGATGCCGCTGTACTCGTGTCCAAACACGCCAGGCATCGGAATCTGGGGATGGCCCCTCAGGAAAGCCTTGAGGTCGGTTCCGCAGGTGGTAGCGGCAAGAACTCGGATCAGGAGTTCGCCAGGACCGGGAGTGGGAACGTCGACATGGGAAAGAAGCAACTGTCCCGGAGCTTCGAGAATGAGCGCGCGCATCTTCGAAGAGTTCGACTGGGGGACGCTGGGTTGAGTAAGTTGGCTTGCAGCTTTCAAAACGTGGCCCTTAATGGTGATGTTCTATGTACCCGAAAACGCGGCCTGAGCGTTCGCGCTGGAAAGGCCGATGCCGACCTTTCCAGCATTTCTTGCCTATCGAGGGTTTGCGACGGGAGACTGAATCGATCTTCCGACAGCGCCCGCTATTCGGGCAAAATCCGGCACCATCTTTTCGAAGGCTCCGATAGTGACGCTCTGCGAGCCGTCCTTGATCGCGTGGTCGGGGTTCGGGTGAACCTCAATGATCAGTCCGTCTGCGCCGCACGCAATCGCCGCCATGCTCATCGGTCCGATCAGGTCGCGCTTGCCGGTGCCCTGCGACGGATCGACGACGATCGGCAGGTGGCTTAGCGCCTTTACAGAAGGCACAGCAGCAAGGTCCAGCGTATTGCGCATCGAAGGCTCAAACGTTCGGATCCCGCGCTCGCAAAGGATGATGTTCTCATTGCCGTTGCAAGCGATGTATTCGGCGGCCAGCAGCCATTCCTCGATCTTCGCGCTCATGCCGCGCTTGAGCATCACAGGGATGCGTGCCTGCCCCACTTCTTTGAGCAGGTCGTAGTTCTGCATATTGCGGGTTCCGATCTGCAGAATGTCGGCATACTCCGCCACCAGGTCGATCTTGCGCACATCCATGACCTCAGTGATGACTTTGAGGCCATAGCGGTCTGCGGCTGCGCGAAGGATTTCCAGGCCGGGCACACCCATGCCTTGGTAGCTGTAGGGAGATGTCGATGGCTTGTAGGCTCCGCCACGCAGGATTTTGGCTCCTGCCGCGCTGACTGCGGCGGCGGTTTCCATCACCTGCTCTTCAGACTCGACCGTGCAAGGTCCAGCCATCAGGATGACTTCATCCCCGCCGATTCCAACGCCGTCGACGTCGATAACGCTGCGGGCAGGCTTGTACTCCTTTGAAACCAGCTTGTAGGGCTTGGTGATAAAGAGCACGTCTTCGACGCAGTCGAGAGCCTTGAGCTGGTCGATGAGGTCTACCTTGGCATGCTCCTTCCCGCCCACGGCGGCAAGGATCGTCTTCTCTTCGCCAAAGATGGGGTTCACGACATAGCCTATTTCAGCGAGCCGCCATGTCACCAGATCGATTTCTTCCCGGTCGCTTCCCGGTCGCATCACCACGATCATGCCTGCACCCCTGCCGGTACGGAAGACTGCAAGGCATCGATAAACGCATCCACTTCATGATCGGACCCGATGCTGACCCTTAAAAAGGTCGGCAGGCCAAGGGCTTCGCCGGATCGGACAATGACGCCCTGCTTGAGCATGGCCTGAAAGATGGGGCCGGCGGGAGCGTGCATGTCAGCAAGGATGAAGTTGGCGTACGTTAGGTAGGGCGTTGCGCCGACGCTTCGGAAAGCGTCCGCCATGCGCGCAGCACCCCTGTGGTTAGTTTCCAGTGTTTTCACGATATGCTCGTCGTCCTCTAACGCGGCGATTGCCGCAGCCTGAGCAAGGCTGTTGACGTTGAAGGGCGGTCGGCAGCGATTGAGCGCATCAGCGAGCTCTGCATTCGCCCAGCCATAGCCGCAGCGGATGCCAGCCAATCCATATGCCTTCGAGAAGGTGCGGAGGCCAACAACGTTGTCATGGCCTCTGTTCAGATAGTCAAGACTGTTCGGGTAGTTCGGCTCGTTCGCCGCGAACTCAAAATAGGCTTCGTCCAGCACGACGCAGACGGTATCGGGAACATCGCGGAGGAAGGCGTCCACATCGCTCTTGCCGACCATTGTGCCGGTGGGGTTGTTGGGGTTGGCGATAAAGACGATCTTCGTGTTTGCCGTGACCGACTTCGCCATAGCGTTTAGGTCAAGCTCAAGCTGGCTATTGACGCGAACTTTGATGAGCTTGCAAGGGGCCTCTTCAGCGATGTGGTTATAGACCACGAACGAAGGATCTCCGACGACAATCTCATCCTCAGGCGAGTCGATGAGCACCCAGCCGATCATGCGAATCAGCTCGTCGCTGCCGTTGCCGAGGAGAAGCTGCTCTGGGCGCACGTCGAACTTCCGGCAAAGCGCCTGCTTCAGCTCGTAGGCTGCGCCGTCGGGATAGAGGTGGGTCTGGCTTAGCATCCGCGCCATCGCTTCGACCGCTTTGGGGGATGGGCCAAGGGGGTTCTCGTTGCTCGCAAGCTTGATGACTTCCTCAACTCCAAGCTCGCGCTTGACTTCGTCGATCGGCTTTCCGGGCGAGTAGGGAGCCATCGCCAGGATATTCTTGCGGATCGGAAGGGCCATGACCTATTTTGTCAGATTCACGGCCCGATCCGATAAGCCCTTGCCTAACGATTCGTCAGTCCGCTTCAATCGAAGACGACAGTCGCGCGCCTACAGGCTGGATGGGTACATCTGGCCGGGTGCGCTCCGCGACCGAAGCGTTTCCGAGCATCGAAGCTATTCGCGAGGTTTGCTCTGCGTTCTTTAGGTATTCCAGGGGCGACTTTCCGCTGGAGTCTGGCATTGTGAAGGACATTCCTTTGCCAACCGATGCCTGCACGAAGGCTTCGACCTCTTGCCACTGCTCTTCGCTGAGCGTTGTGGGCATGGCTCGGCAAAGCAAGTGGGGAAGAGTGCTGAAGCGCAGGCTGTCCGGGTTCATGCGGGGGTCTGCATCCATGATGGCGGTTGCCGTCTTGTAACGCCCGTTGACGATGGCGCTTTGCAGTCCGGTCATGCCAAGTCGCTTTGAGATCAGGGTTCCAGATGCCCCCATCTTGACCAGCGCCTTAGCGACTTCTGGCTCGCGCACATAGCAAAGCGCAGGCTCGGTCGCGCCGTCGATGGGGATGCGGGTTGGCGCGCTGGCTAAGGCCACTAAAGCTTCAACCTTGCCGGACATCGCCGCCCAGCCAAAGGGGGTGAGATCATCCGTCGTCGTGTTGGCGTCCGCACCTGCGGCGAGCAGCGCACCGATGATTTCGGAGCGGCCGATCTTGCAGGCCAAATTTAGGGCTGTCATCCCGTTGGCGTCCTTTGCATTCGGGTTTGCTCCCGAAGATAGGAGGTCGCGAACTTTCTCGTAAGACCCTGATTCAATCGCTTTGAAAAGCTGATCCGGTCGTGGAACGACGAACCCCCAAATCAGGGCCGTGGTGATTCCGATTGAAGCGAGGAAGATGGCGGCTGGCCGCCCCCATCGCGATTTTAGTTTGCCGATCATTTCTCTCTCCGTTGTGATCGAGCAGTCAATAAGCAAAGTACAGCAGTTGTGAGTTGTTACGCGACGTCTATTAAGGGGTTCACCGGGTCCTAGCGGATTCGCTGGCTGTGTTCAAGAAAGGTTGGTTTGTTCTTGGGGCTTTTGGGGAGTCAGATATCAGTGATCGGAGATCAGACAACAGAAATCAGGATCTCTTTGACCGTCGGATATCGGAAATCAGACTGCTGATTGCCGATATCTGATATCCAGTCATTCGGTGTTGAGTATTGAGAATAGCTGTCAGCCATCGGCGATCTGCTATCAAATTGGGATTGTTGAATCGATCTGCAAGCTATGCGCGTCGCCGCGACCGATCACCGATCACCGATCACCGATCACCGATCACCGATCACCGATCACCGAT